>Ga0210051_1000895_pt1 | contig 29339 bp, 37 predicted proteins | sample CryGey092014_all_FD_185464 | JGI IMG/M metagenome (GOLD analysis project Ga0210051, IMG submission 185464) | Groundwater microbial communities from aquifer - Crystal Geyser CG23_combo_of_CG06-09_8/20/14_all (SPAdes) (version 2) | ecosystem: Environmental > Aquatic > Deep subsurface > Groundwater...
ATCTTTTATCCTTGCTGTGTCAGAATAGTTTTTTGAAAATAAAAAAGAGAAACCATTCTGTGTTTCGCCGACAGAAAGGAAAATCTCATCAAAAATTTCTATTGTTTTTTTTGTTCTCCTTATCCTTGTTTCCGCGGTCACGCTAGGACTGAAATCAGAGTAGTTAACAACAAGCAGCTCGCATCCTAAATTCTGAAGCAGTGGAACATTAATTGTTCTGAAATATTTTTCTTTCATTAACCTTTTTTTTGTTGAAACAAACGTTGGGTATTTCATTTTTGTTTTTCTGGAAAGCTCAGTGTTGCTTTCATCTGGATATCTGATTAATGCGTAAAGGGCGTTTTCCTCATTTTTTGATAACACGCTACAGGTAAAGATTTTATAAGATAAATATTTTTCTATAAAAAAGTATAAAAATATCTATATTTTTTCACACATTTATATTTTACCTATATTTTATGTATAAATGGTAAGGTTTATATGTTCTGAGTTTAATTCGGTTTTTATGGGGAGAAATGTTGCTGAGAAAATATTTGAAAAACATGTTGTTGAGGAGAAAGAAAATGAGATTGGTATAAAGATTGACCAAACACTCACGCAGGATGCAACAGGCACGATGGCATATCTTCAATTTGAAGCGCTGGACATTCCAAAGGTGAAAACAGAACTGTCAGTGTCCTATGTTGATCACAACACCCTTCAAACGGATTTTAAAAACCCTGATGATCATGCATATTTGCAGAGCGTTGCCTCAAAATACGGAGTCATATTGTCCAAAGCAGGCAACGGCATTTGCCATCAGGTCCATCTGGAAAGATTTGCGAGACCTGGTAAAACATTACTCGGATCTGACAGTCATACACCAACCGCAGGCGGTGCAGGTTCACTTGCGATTGGAGCAGGCGGTCTTGATGTTGCTATTGCAATGGCAGGAGGAGCATTTTATCTTAAAAAACCAATAATTGTTGGTGTAAAGCTAACAGGCAAACTCCCTCCGATGGTTGCGGCAAAGGATGTGATTCTTGAGGTTTTAAGGAGAATAGGGGTGAAAGGAGGCGTGAACAAGGTTCTGGAATACTATGGGGAAGGTGTAAAAAGCCTTTCCGTGCCTGAGAGGGCAACCATTACAAATATGGGCGCGGAAACAGGTGCAACCTCATCGATATTCCCATCAGACAAGGTTACAAAGGCATTCTTAAAATCCCAGGGGAGGGAGACCCAATGGATAGAGCTAAAACCTGATTCTGATGCTAAATATGATGAGTCCATAGAAATAGATTTGTCAAAGTTGGAGCCGCTGATTGCAAAACCTCATAGCCCTGGCAATGTTGTAACAGTAAAAGAACTGGAAGGCATGCCCATTCAGCAGGTTGCTATCGGCTCCTGCACAAACTCATCCTACAAGGATTTAATGAACGCAGCCGGGATTTTGAAAGGTAAAAAGGTGCATCCAAATGTTTCACTTGTGATTTCACCAGGCTCCAAGACAGTGTTTAATGAGATTGCAAAAAACGGCGCTTTAGCAGATTTAATTGCTTCAGGCGCCAGAATACTTGAATGCACCTGCGGTCCTTGCATAGGGCAGGGGCAGGCACCACCAACAAACGGTGTCTCAATCAGGACGTTCAACAGGAATTTTGAAGGCAGGTCAGGAACAAAAAATGCTCAGGTATATTTAACAAGCGTGGAAACCGCTGCCGTGAGCGCAGTAGAAGGAAAACTGACAGATCCTAGAAAATATGATGCATCAAAGCTTTCAATACCTGCAATGTTCCATCCTGATGATGCACTTATTGTTTATCCTTCAAAAACACCTGAGAATGTGAAAATTATAAGGGGCCCAAACATAGCACCTCTGCCAAAGAAGGAAAAACTGCCTATCAGACTCGCAGGTGAAGTACTTATTAAGGTGGGGGATGACATAACCACAGACCACATTATGCCTGCAGGCAAACTCCTGCCCCTAAGGTCAAATGTGCCTGAGTATGCAAAGCATGTTTTTGAGCCTGTTGACCCTAATTTTGCATCTAGGGCTCTTGAGAAAAAAGGCGGCTTCATCATAGGTGGAAGCAACTACGGTCAAGGTTCAAGTAGGGAGCATGCAGCGCTTTGCCCAATGTACCTTGGTGTGAAAGCAGTAATAGCTAAATCATTTGCCAGAATCCATCTTGCAAACCTTATTAACTTCGGCATTCTGCCATTGGAATTGAAGAACAAGGATGATTATGATAAAATAGAGTCTGGAGATATTTTAGAGTTAGAGCTTTCATCGCTCAGCAAAAAGGATTTGGTGTTGAAAAATTTGACGAAAAAAATTGCTGTCCCTGTAACATCCCCATTAACACCAAGGGATCTGGATATTCTAAAGGAGGGAGGATTATTAGCGTTCACAAAAACGCATCAGAATTAATAATAGGGAGGAGATAGGTATGGCGCAGAGAGCAATTAGGGAATATGATGGAAAGCAGATGATGGCACGACTGTTGAAAGAGTATTCTAATGGGAAATACGTGATTGAAAACAATTTTGCCCTGGTGACACCGGGAACAGATTTTAAGAAACTGGGGGAGAAACACCCATGGCTTCTAAAAGAAAAGCTGGTGGTTAAACCGGACCAGCTCATTAAAAGAAGGGGGAAAAACAAACTTCTGCTTTTAAACGCATCCTTCACTGATGCTGAAAAATGGATTAAAGAAAGAATGAACAAGGAGCTCACAATCCAGAATACTTCTGGCAGGCTGACGCATTTCATCATTGAACCATTTATACCCCATAAAGAAGAGGATGAATACTATGTCTGCATAAGATCATTGAGGGACGGGGACGAAATACTTTTCTACCATCACGGCGGCATGGGTGTTGGGGATGTGGACACAAAATCAGAAAAACTTCTTGTTCCTGTGGGCTCGGAGCCGGATGAAATTGAGAAGAAACTGCTGAAAAATTTACCAGAGGAAAGAAAGAAACTGGTTGCAGGGTTTATAGATTCCATGTTTAAATTTTATTCTGATTTAAACTATGCATATCTTGAAATAAATCCTTTTGTTGTTGTAAAAGACAGGGTTGTGCCTTTGGATTTGGCAGCGAAACTTGATGACACAGGGGAATTTGAATCTAGTAGCAAGTGGGGTGAAATAGAATTCCCTGCACCGTTTGGCAGAACCTTCAGCAAGGAGGAGGAATACATCAAGGAGCTGGATTCTAAAACAGGGGCGTCCCTGAAGCTCACAGTACTTAACCCGAAAGGAAGGATATGGACGCTTGTTGCAGGAGGAGGGGCGTCTGTGATATATGCTGACACAATCTCAGATTTAGGGTTTGGCAAAGAGCTTGCCAACTATGGGGAGTATTCAGGCGACCCAAGCGAGGAGTTCACATATCAGTATGCGAAAACGGTTCTTGATTTGATGACAAGGGGAAAGAACCAGGAAGGAAAAACACTCATTATTGGCGGTGGAATAGCAAACTTCACTGATGTTGCAAACACATTCAAAGGCATAGTAAGGGCTTTGAGCGAGTACAAGAAAAAACTTCAGGAGAACAAGGTGAAGATATATGTTAGAAGAGGAGGACCAAATTATCAGGCAGGGTTAAAAATGATGAAGGAGTTAGGGAATACCCTGGGCGTTCCAATTGATGTATACGGTCCTGAGACGCATATGACAAGGATTGCCTCCATGGGCTTAAAAGGGAGGAATTAAAATGAAAAAATGGTATGACCTGTTTGATGTTGACACACAGTCATTTGTGTACGGCATGCAGGCGAACGCGGTTCAGAGAATGCTTGATTTTGATTATGTCTGCGGAAGGAAAACACCTTCTGTTGCAGCAATAATTAACCCTTCTGGCAGGGACGGGCTTCATAAAGCCTTTTTCGGCAGCAAGGAAATACTCATCCCTATTTATAAAGAATTGAAGGATGCAGTGAAAAAACATCCTGAAGCAGACGTGGTTGTTAATTTCGCATCCTTCAGGTCAGCATATCCAACCACAATGGAGGCACTGGGTTATGATTCCATAAAAACAGTAGCAATCATTGCTGAAGGAATACCTGAAAGGAGAACAAAAGAGATTATTGCTGAAGCAAAAAAAAGAAAAAAGAGCATCATAGGACCTGCTACTGTTGGTGGTTTAAAGGCAGGCGCATTCAAAATAGGCAACACAGGAGGGATGATAGATAACATCATAGAATCTAAGCTGCACAGACCCGGCAGCGTGGCATACGTATCAAAATCAGGCGGCATGTCAAACGAGCTTAACAACATCATCGCTAGGAACACTGATGGTGTTTATGAAGGTGTTGCAATTGGTGGGGACAGGTACCCTGGCTCTGTATTCATTGACCATATACTAAGGTATGAGGCAAACCCTGAAATAAAAATGATTGTTCTTTTGGGTGAGGTTGGCGGGACAGATGAATACCAGGTTGTTGAAGCTTTAAAAACTGGAAAAATCAAAAAACCTGTGGTTGCCTGGTGCATAGGAACCTGTTCCAAGATGTTCAAATCAGAGGTCCAGTTTGGTCATGCAGGTGCTCTTGCAGGAGGGGAGACTGAGACAGCGGATGCAAAGAATAAGGCATTGAAAGAGGCTGGTGCTATAGTACCAAATTCATTTGATGAGTTTGATAAAAAAATCAATGAAACATACAAAGCCATTGTGAAGAAAGGGGTTATTAAAGAGAAAACAGAGCCTGAAAAAACCGTGATGCCTATGGATTATTCATGGGCAGTTAAGATGGGAATGATTAGAAAGCCAACAAGTTTTATTTCCACAATCTCAGATGACAGAGGGGAAGAGTTGCATTATGGTGATATCTCTATCACAGATGTGTTCAAAAAGAATATAGGTATTGGTGGTGTAATCTCTCAGCTCTGGTTTAAACGCCAGCTCCCGGATTATGGTAATAGATTCATTGAAATGGTTTTGCAGATCACAGCTGACCATGGCCCTGCAGTATCAGGTGCGCATAACACCATTGTCGCAGCGCGAGCAGGAAAGGACTTAATCTCATCACTTGTTTCAGGGCTTCTCACAATTGGGCCCAGGTTTGGAGGAGCGATAGACGGGGCAGCGCAGATGTTCTCCTCAGCATACGACAGAGGGCTTACCCCCTCCAAGTTTGTGGATGAGCAAAAGGAAAAGGGTGTGAATATCCAGGGGGTAGGTCACATGGTGAAAAGCGTGCAGAACCCTGATATGAGGGTTACCATAATAAAGGATTATGTCAAAAAACATTTCAAAGCAACGCCTCTGTTAGACTATGCACTTGAGGTTGAAAAGCTCACAACAAAGAAGAAAAACAATCTCATTCTGAATGTGGATGGCTGCATAGGCATCTGTTTTGTGGACCTTCTCAGAACATGCGGGAAATTCACAAAAGAGGAGGCTGATGAATACGTTTCAATGGGCTCACTTAATGGATTGTTTGTCCTTGGTAGAAGCATAGGGCTCATGGGTCATTACCTGGACCAAAAGAGGTTGAAGCAGGGGCTTTACAGGCATCCATGGGATGACATATGCTATATGACAAGTAGCTAGTAGTTAGGGGATAGAAGTCAGGGGTTAGGGCGAGGGGAAATGGTATGAATAAAAAAATTAAAAATACGGATGAAAAAATCTGGCAAAAAATGTTGGTGGTAGGAATAATAATAGTAATGTTTTTGAGCAGCACACCTATGACTGGATTACATGCAGAAGCAGAAACAAAAAACACAGATGCTAAATCTGTTGATGGAACAATCACCCTATTTTCTGATGATATGGAAGGAACTAACTACTGGGAAGCGACAGGATGCTGGGAAAGAGGAGAAATTTCTACGCCTTTAGGAAAAAATTCAGCGAAAGAAGTATCGCCACTTATTGGGGATACTACACCACCAACTGTTACTGGTCATGTACCATCAGTTAGTGCAACTAATGTTTTAGTTGGAGCAAACATAGAAGTCACATTCTCAGAACCCATGAATACTGCAAGTGTAGAAGAAGCATTTTCTTCTACTCCTTCTCTTGGTTCAGGTACATTTACTTGGGGTCCTTTAGAGAAAACTTTCACATTCAACCCCAGTTCTGATATGGCATACTCTACAACTTATACGATTACTATAGGTACAGGAGCACAGGATAAAGCAGGTAATAATATGGTATCACCGTATTCTTGGTCATTTACAACAAAGGCGGCACCTTACAATCCAGGCAATTGTTTTGGAACAAAACTCGCAGGTGATTATCCAAACAATGCGAATGACACTTTAACATCACCCACAATTGACCTTATAGGTGCAACATCTGCTACACTCACATTTTATCATTTATATAGAATGGAGTTAAACCTTGCTGAGACACAAGCGTATGATGGCGGTGTTGTAGAAATCACGACGGATGATATAAGCTGGTATCAAATCCAACCAGTAGGTGGTTATCCATTTTCTGTCGATTCTTCTGCAAATAATCCTGCATTTGACACAGGTACCAAAGTATACTCGGGTATTGTTGATTGGGGACTACAAACTTTTGATCTATCAAACTACGTGGATAACAGAGTCAGGGTTAGATTCAGATTTGGAAGCAACTCTGCTGGCACAAGACTTGGATGGTATATAGATAACATCAATGTCACTGCTACATTCCCACTGAATGATATCGGTGTGATGCAAATCGGTGTGTTCAATCCTGCGAGGAGAGATAACCCTTACAATAATATTGTTCCTCTCGGTTGCCCAATCAAAATTTATGGTATGATAAGAAACTATGGAGTAAATAATCAAAACCTGTTTGATGTAAGTTGCACAATAACAGATCCAGACAGTGTTGATACTATTCTTACAAAACAAATATCCCTTGGTCAAGGGAATATCACAGATGTCGTCTGGCAGTATATACCAAGGAAAAATGGGAACTATACCATAAAAGTATCTACTGGTTTGCTGAGTGATGAAAGGGCTTCAAACAATATGCAAACAGTGAATATTCAAACAGATACTTTCATCTTCCTAGATGATGGTGAATACAGCCCAGAAATGGGTGGTTTAATATATACTAATCAGAGTAATATTAACCGTTCTGCTTGGCAGATAACAAACACAACCAGTCATGATGGAACGCAGTCTTGGTGGTGTGGGAACAACACAACAGGATATTACATGAATAACATGAATGAACCATTGATAACACCACAGATTTATCTTTCAAATCTTTCAGACTGCAAACTAGGTTTCTGGACAAAATACCATTTAGAGGGTAGCCAATGGGTTATTATTGGATGGCCCGACCGATATCTTCTATGCACCAATTCTGCAGATATCAATTCCCCAGGAAGTTATATAGTGAATGTTTCATCTACAGAAGTTTACACCTATGATAACATCTCTTTTGGCGTAGCATCCGCAAATAGTATAGATAACGCTACATGGTATTTTGATGATGATAGTATGGGTTATGGTGTGCTTGTGAATCATTCTTATAAGGATGATGGAAACTACACTGCCTACTGTGTAATAGATGGTGATGGTGGTTACGCAAAATTCCCAATAGAAATAACTGTGCTTAACAGACCGCCAGTACCATACATTGATGCTTACAGGCTGGTGAATGTTACCCTCCGTGTTGCTGGTAAAAAAGGAAACAGTGTTACAATGACACTGCTGGAAGACAATATTTCTGTAGGGCAGACGACCGTTACAAGACAGTCTGGTGTTCCTGATGAGCAGAGCAAAACCATGGTTTTGAAGCTTAGAGGAAATAAAACATATCAGGCATTACTGGGGTATGATGGTAGTAATGGTGGTGCGAACCCTGTTAAATTGATATTTACGATGGATGGAAACGATGATGATTGTGAGGATGAGGAGATAGAAATCAATTTCAACTCAGCAGATGGGGAATATCAGGAGCAAATAATAAACATAGACAGCACACTTGAAGAATTATTGGAGGATAACACAATGATTATATTTAATGCGTCAGAATCCTATGACCTTGATGGGTACATAACAGATTATGCTTGGGATTTTGGTGATGGAACAAATGGTACGGGTATGGTTGTAAGTCATATGTATGCGGTGCATGGTGTGTACAATGTAACTTTGAACATCACAGATGATGATTATGCAACTAATGAGACAGTAATTCCTGTTGAGCTTTCCATACCCACATTATTGATTAATCAGTATCTGAGTGTTAGTATTTTACCATCATCTGGTGTTAACATAAATTGGGAAAGGTTAAGAGGGGATTGGCCTATGATAGACTGGTGGCGTCCACCAAGAAGATTTCTTAGGCATTATGATAACATCTGGGTTGAAATCAGTACAGATAACATTAATTGGAACACATTATCTTATTATCCAGGGACAGGTGTAAAAAACTCCAGTAACATTGTCTTGGATGGTTGGGTGCATATGGAATATGATTTATCAGGTTATATTGGGCAGAATGTTAGTGTTAGATTTAGGATGAAATCGGACAGCAGTATAATTTATGAGGGTGCATACATTGATGACATTTTAATCAATGGTACATACATTGGTGAAATTCCTGAGCCGCCGAGTTTCAACTTTTATGGGGAAGCTTGGCAGGGAACAAATAACTCAACTAGTTTGTTTATAACCATATTTCCAAGGAGATATTATCAGTTGCCTTCGGAGGTTGATGAAATACAGGTAGAGTTTACAGATGAAAATGACAATTTACAAAAAACCAAAACATTTACCGCTCTTCCGGTAGGATATGGTGGACTCATAACCTTACCTCTCAACTCAGTGAATGCAACTCAACTAAACGTTTCTGTTAATGTAGACGGAAAAATTCAAGAGAGAATCGTGATTGTTGATACCATTCCAGAAATGATTGGTAGTACATCCTTAACCACAAAATCAGCATCTACCCTCTCACCAAAAAGTACGAAATCTGATACTGAAAAAGTTATCTTCTTTGATGATATGGAAGGTGGCACCGGTCTGTGGGAGACATCCGGTGCTGTCTGGATAGGAAATGATATTGATCAACAAACACCCTACGTGTACGATAACATGTGGCATCAGACAGTTGGAAAATATCATAGTTTTAACCATTCTTGGGCTTATAATATTGAGGCTGTGAAAAACTATAATCTTAAGGATTACCTTAATACAACATACGGACAACAATACTTTGACGACACAGGTATTTGGCTGGGGCCACTTGTAAGGAGGCATCAAGGACTACTATCCACAAAACAGGAGATAGATCTTAGATTGTTTAAGAGTGCTAATCTCCCGTTTTGGACATGGTGGGATACAGAGTATGGTACAAGGTACGATAAGAAGTTGGTGCAGGTTTCAAGTGATCACGGCTCATTTGAAACTGTGTTCCAGATCAGTGAAAATAATTGTCTTCATAAAAGTTGGCAGAAAATCACGGTTAATCTTTCTGCTTACTGTGGGCATAAAATAAAAATAGGTTTCAGATTTGATACTACAGATACAAAATATAATAGTAAACATGAGGGTTGGTATGTAGATGATGTAAAGGTTACAGGTATACCAGTGGATTGGGTCTGTGATGCAGTATCAGCTCCATATCCAGGCTTGACCCAGTATGTATCAAGCAATGAAGCGGAGGCCTCTATTAATGAGAATGGAAAAGGAAAAGTCTCCACTGAGCCAGGTGCGGGGCGAGAGGCTACGGCTAGAGTTGGTGTGGCAGACACCGAATACAAATATTATTGGCTTTGGAATGGGACAAGCCATGAAGGTTATGTAGGCTTGGATTTTAAACTCAAGGGTAAGATTATTAACGGAAAAGAGGCAGGGGTGAGTGTAGGGATACAGGTGTTTGAATATGATGAGAATCAGGATCCACTGGACACCACTGAAGGTGTTGTATGGGCACAGTATTCTGGGGATGTAGATACACATGAAAATTCAACTGCAATGGTTACCGTGACATGGACAAAGGGGCATTACTACAGGGTAGTAGGATATGTTCGAGCTTATTCTAAGACGGGATGGAGCGGTCCTGAGTCTGCATCTAGAACCAATATTGATCCTTCAGAGTTTATTTCTATAAATAGGTATTTTAGCGGAGGTGCCTGTACTTGATTAAAAGGTATTTAATTTGTATAGCATTGTCTTTCATCTTGATGTTTCTTCCTGTTCAAACATCCAGTTCAGATGTGAATAGTTCGGAGATAAATTATACCCTTGTTTTATCAGATCCAAAAGATGATGTTATGGATTGGGATAGAAATCAAACCACTGATGAGAAACCATACATAGACATTAAACAGATGTGCATGGGAAACAATGAAACTATGCTTTTCATAAAATGTGTTATGTATGGCAACATAAAAGATTTGGATAACGGCACAACTACAGTAAGGTATACTATAATTTTTGATAGCAATCAGACAACAGATGGCGGATTGTGGATACTTGCACCCTTTGCTGAGTATGTTAATAACCGTTCAATATTTGCTGGTAAAAATATTACTGGATATTCTGTTGATGAAGAACTTTATTTTGAGATTCCGCTTCAGCATTTATGGGATGAGGGATGCGTGTTTAATGGTTTCCAACTTACAGGGGGATTCAGTACGCGTGAGACTTACTGGGCCATAGGTGGTAATTTTTCAGATTATTCAGATGGTGTAGGAAGATTTACCTATAATATCACAAAGTATCAAAAAAATACAAATGGGAGAGAGGGCGGCTATGGGAAAATTATGGGTGTCTTCCAAACCTATGGATTATATTTTGCTCTTGCAGCAATTCTCGTAGTAGCAACCGGTGTGACATATCTTTACATAAGGGAAAGTAAAAAGAAGAAAAACATAGTTGATGAGGGAAAAATATGAAGAAAAAAGAATTAGCTACAGAGAAAACAGACAAAAATGAAATCAATGTTTACTCTGTTGATGGAAAAATCAAAAAAAGCATAAAACTGCCAGAGTTGTTCAATGAACCGCTCAGAATTGATCTTATCAGAAAAGCAGTGAATGTCAGCAGGGCAAACAAACGTCAGGCTTATGGTCAAAGTAAAGAATCAGGGAAAAGACATGTTACACATTCTGTTGGGAAAGGCGTGGGTATGTCAAGGATTCCACGTCTGGCGGACAGAACAGGTGCTCTTGCCCCTGGTACTGTCGGTGGAAGAAGGGCGCATCCCCCAAAAACTGAGAGAAAATGGAGGGAAAAAATGAATAAAAAAGAAAAAAGGAAAGCGATAAAATCAGCGATTGCTGCAACATCCAGCAAAGAGATTGTAGTTAAAAGAGGACATGTTTTTGATGAAAAAATTACTCTTCCAGTTGTTGTTGAGGACAGTTTTGAAAGTATGAAAACAACCAAGGAGGTCATAAATGTTTTCCAGAAAATAGGTGTTTATGATGATGTTTTAAGGGCAAAAAACAGCAGGCATATTAGAGCCGGGAAAGGAAAAGCAAGAGGCAGGAAATACAAAACACCAAAAAGTGTTTTGGTTGTTGTTTCAAAAAGAAAAACGGTTGAAAAATCTGTTAACAATCTTTTAGGTGTGAATACAGTAACACCAAAGGAGCTGAATGCAGAGTTGCTCGCACCAGGTGGTGCGCCTGGCAGGTTAACAGTTTTTTCTGAGAAAGCATTCAAGGAGGTGGGCAGCATTGAGTGAAATTATTTTTCATCCTTATGTTACAGAAAAAGCAATGAATCTTATGGAGAAAGAAAACAAACTTGAGTTTGTTGTTAAGAGAAACGCAAAAAAGTGGGAAATTAAAAAAGCAGTAGAGGAGTTGTTTGAGGTAAAAGTGGAGGATGTGAACACAAGGATAAGGCATGACGGCAAGCATGCCATTGTGAAACTTGCAGAAGGATACTCGGCTGAGGACATTGGGATGAGGATAGGGGTGTTCTAATGGGTAAACGAATCATTTCAAGGAGAAGGGGCAGTGGCGGAATATACTCTGCACCAAGCCACAAGTATAAGGCAGATGTGAAGTATCCAACACTTGATGGGGTTTCAGGTACAATAGTTGAATTCATTCATGACCCAGGGCATACTGCGCCACTGATGATTGTGAATTTTAATGGTAAAAAAGAATTCATGCTTCCGGCTGAAGGAACAAGAAACGGCCAGAAGATTTCAATAGGAGAAAATGTAGGAATAGGAAACATATTACAAATTGGAAGTATCCCTGAAGGCACAAAAATATTTAACATAGAAGGCGAACCTGGTGATGGTGGGAAATTCGTCAGGTCTGGCGGAAGCTCTGCAACAGTTATCAGTCATGCCGAAAAAACAATTGTTCAGCTCCCATCCGGGAAGTTCAAATCACTTAACCAAAAATGCAGGGCAACAGTAGGCATTGTATCAGGCGGTGGCAGGCCTGAGAAACCATGGGTAAAGGCAGGAAAAAAATATCATGCGATGAGAAGCAAGGCAAGGGTGTATCCAACAGTGAGCGGGGTGGCTATGAACCCTGTTGACCATCCGCATGGTGGAGGCAGTCATCAGCATGTTGGTAAAACATCGTCACTTCCGAAAGGTGCTCCTCCAGGAAGAAAGGTTGGACATATCGCACCCAAGAGGACAGGTAAGGTGAAATGATGGCTGAAAGAGAAAGAAAAAGGAAAAAGATTGTTACAAGGAGAAAAAAGGAGTTTGCATACAGGGGCCATACTTTAGAACAGTTGCAGACAATGTCAAAGGATGATCTCATAAAAATACTGCCTGCAAGGGCCAGAAGGTCACTGAAAAGAGGATCCAGTGAAGAACAGCAGACGTTTTGGAGGCAGGTGAGAAAAGGCAAAGAAATTGTTGAAACGCACAGGAGAGACATTGTTGTGCTGCCAGAACTCATCGGCAGAAAGATTGGGATTCATAATGGTAAAGAGTTCAAGGTTGTTGAGATACTCCCAGAGATGATTGGACACTATCTTGGGGAGTTTGCATTAACAAGAAGGTTTGGGCGTCACTCAGGACCTGGTGTTGGCGCGACACGATCAAGCAAGTATATGCCTTTGAGGTGAAAAACATGGCAAAGATTGATTACTCAGTAAAGGTTGAACCTGAAAACACATCAAAGGCTGTTGGCAGGGAGCTGCATATTTCACCAAAAGAATCCATGGAGATATGCAGAACTGTGAAAGGTATGAAGACAGATCAGGCAAAATCTTTCCTTGAGGAAGTCATAGCATTAAAAAAACCTGTGCCATTTAAAAGGTTTAAGAGGGACGTGCCGCACAGGAAAGGAAAAGGAATCATGTCGGGCAGGTACCCGAAAAACGCTGCTTTGGGCATACTGCAAACAATAGAGCATGCTGAGCATAATGCAGAGTACAAGGGTCTTGATCCTGAAATTATGTTTATTGAGCATGCTGCTGCTCACAGGGGGCAGATAACCCAGGGCAGAATGCCAAGGGCTATGGGTAGAGCAACAGCGAAGAACACGCATACAACAAACATTGAGATAATATTAAAGGAAAGTGAGAAGTAATGGTAAGCGAAAGGAAGTTCATATCAGAGAATGTGAGAAGGGTGCTGCTCAGAGAACACATCAAAAAAGAGGTGGAGAGAGCGGGTTTTGGCGGACTTGAAATTCAGAGAACACCGATGGGCACAAGGGTGACGCTGATTGCTGAAAGACCAGGGATGGTGATTGGGAGAAAGGGGAAGGCTATCAAAAATCTAACAGATACCATTGAAAAAAAATTCACATTTGACAATCCCCAGATTGAGGTGCAGGAGGTTAAAAACCCGAATCTGAATGCAAATATCATGGCAAGAAAACTTGCAGATTCACTGGAAAGAGGATGGAAGTTCAGAAGAGCAGGGCATTCAACTGTTCAGAAAATCATGGGAGCAGGTGCAAAAGGATGTCAGGTGATAATTGCAGGGAAACTCACAGGCGAGCGTCATAGAACTGCAAAGTTTACAGAGGGACACATAAAGCATAGTGGTGAGACAGCAAACATATGGATGGACAAAGGTTATGCAACTGCATTAACAAAACCAGGGATATTGGGGGTAAAGGTTTTTATAATGAATCCTGACGCAAAACTGCCGGATGAAATCAGGATATTAACAGCGAAAAAAGGGATGGAAGAAAAAAAACCTGAGAAGATTGAAGAAGAAAAGGTAGAAAAGGAGGAAAAAAAGCAATCCAAGAAAAAGGAAGAAGTGAAAAAACCTGAGGAAAAGGCGAGCAGCATAATAAAGAAACTGAAAAAAAAGATTAAGAAACAAGGAGCGGTTGAGGAGCTTGAAATATGAAAGCAAAGGAAATCAGGGAGATGACACCTGAGGATAGGGAGAAAAAACTTAAGGAAATGAGGGTTACGCTTATGCATGAAAGAGGTGTAGCAGCCATGGGCGGCGCACCATCAAATCCTGGTAAAATAGGGACATTAAGGAAAGATATTGCTAGGATATTAACCATAATAAGGGAGGAAAGAAAGTAGTGGCTGAAATATGTCCAATCTGCGGACTGCCGAAAGAGCTCTGCGTTTGCGAAGAAATTGCACGAGAACAGCAGAAAATCAAAATATACACTGAGAAAAGAAGATACGGCAAAACCGTAACCATTGTGGAAGGAATAAAATCCGACATAGACATAAATGAGCTTGCAAAAACACTGAAAACAAAATGTGCATCCGGTGGAACGGTAAAAAACGGGAATATTGAACTGCAGGGTGACCATAAAAAGAAGGTACAAGAGGCATTAATGAAAATAGGATTTAACGCAGAGACGAGATGAACAAAAAAACACTCATCCAGGAAACATTTATAGGCCTGGAGGTTGAGATAACAGAAGCCAGATGTAAAGGGTACATCGGCTTAAAAGGCAGAATCGTTGATGAGACAAAAAACACCTTCCTCCTTGAAAACGACAGAACAAGAAGGGTTCCGAAAAAGGACGTGAAATTCAGGATCATCACGTCCGATGGCAGGCGCATAGAAGTCAGCGGCTCTATGCTCATGCACAGGCCTGAGGACAGAATCAAAAAAATAGGGTGAAATAAATGGCAGAGAAAAAAACAAAGAAAAAGTATGACATTGGTGTAGATGTTAAAGCACCGGAAAATGTATGCAGCGACCCAAAATGTCCATTCCACGGCAGTCTGCCTGTAAGAGGACAGATGATTGAAGGAAAAGTTGTAAGCAACAAAATGAAAAACACTGCCGTAGTGGAAAAGGAGAGGCTGAGATACGTTCCTAAATATGAGAGATATGAGAAAAGAACAGGTAGATACCCTGCACATAATCCACCATGCATAAATGCAGGTGTTGGGGACAGGGTTAAAATCATGGAATGCAGAAAACTCAGTAAAACCGTTGCGTTCACAGTTATTGAAAAAACAAGGTGATAAAATGGGAGTAGTTAGTAGCCAGGAGTTAGTAGTCAGGGAGAAAATAAACACATCAATTTATTCCTTAACCCCTGTCCACTATCCCATAACTACTAAACATGGGGCGATAACATGAAAGGAATATCTGGGAGAATGACAAGAGGGTTGCCTGTCGGCGCTCGACTGGAATGCGCGGACAACACGGGTGCCAAGGTGGTTCAGATAATCACAGTCCCAAAATACCATGGAACGCACAGGAGATACCCTTCTGCGGGCGTGGGTGATTTACTCATTGTTTCTGTTAAAAAGGGAACGCCTGAGATGAGACGCCAGGTCCTCAATGCAGTAATTATCAGACAGAAAAGATTGTTTAGAAGAACTGATGGCATAATGGTTTCTTTTGAGGATAACGCAGTTGTTATCACAACACCTGAGGGGGAGGTCAAAGGCTCAGATATCAAAGGACCTGTTGCGAGAGAGGCGGCTGAAAGATGGCCGAGGATAGCATCAATATCATCAATAATTGTGTAGGTGAAAAAAATGGTGATGAGAACCATTGAGATAAAAAAAATAGGATTCAGAGTGCCAAAAAGTAGACAAGTGTTTGTCAGAAAAAAAATTAAAGAATTATTTGGAAACAAGTTTAAGATAATATCAAAAGGCAGTCAGATGTATGTGGAGGGGGAGTTCAGCAATTACAAAAAAAGAAACAAAATAATATATATCCTAAGTGGTGGTAAGATTGGGGAGAATATATAAAGCAGTAAAATTATCATCAGGAAAAAAATCTGAGATGACAGTAGCATTTGTTGACACAGGTGCGGATGAAACAGTAATCAGTAAAAGGATTGCAAAAAAACTGGATTTAAAGATGTATGGTGAATATGAGGCTTTGTCAGCAGCAAAAGAGAAAATAACCGGGAAACTCGCAACTGTAACAATAAGCGACGGTAAAATAGCAGATGAACTTGTTGTTGGTGTGTCTGACCAGGTTTTCATGGAAAGTGATGAGGAAGGTGTTGAGACAATAATAGGAATAGACTTCCTTCAGAGGAATAATGTAAGATTAAGTTTCAAGAGGTGAAAAAAATGTCAATACAACCAAGAAAACAGAGAAAAATGAGGTACAACGCACCAATTCACAGAAGGAGGAAAATGATTGCCTCACACTTGGCTGAGGAGCTGATGCTCAAGTACAATAAAAGGTCAGTCACTGTTAAAAAAGGCGACACGGTAAAAATTATCAGGGGAGGTCTTAAAGGCCATATTGGTAAGGTTGCGTCTGTGGACACGAAAAAAATGAAGATTACAATGGAGGGTGCCACCATAGCAAAGGCTGATAAGAGCCAGGTTGCGCGCCCAATTGACCCATCAAACGTTATTATTACCCATCTTGATTTATCTGACCCTTGGAGAAGTAAAAAAATAGGTGAAGGTAAAATCAAGAGGAAAAGGAAAATAAAAGAAAAAAAAGAAGAAAAAGCAGAGGGGGAAAAGGAAAAGAAAACGGAAGAGAAAAAAGAGGTTGAAAAAAAGGTGGAAGAAGAAAAAATAGAGGAAAAAATAGAACCAGAAAACGAAAGAAAAGAGTCAAAGAAAACGGAATTAAAAAAAGAGGCTGAGGAAAAAAGTGAAATGAAAGAAGAAAAGAAAACAGAAACAAAAATAGAAGAGAAGAGAGAGAAAGAAAAAAAGATGAGGGAAGAAAAAACGGAATCTAATGAGGAACCAGAGGTGAAAAGATGAGCAGGCATCTGAAAAGATTAATGGCACCACGATCATGGCCTATTCAAAGGAAAACATATGCATGGGCTGTTAAAAGCAGACCAGGGCCTCATCCGATAGAGAGGAGTTTACCTTTGCTGATGATAATAAGGGATATTTTGCATTATGCTGACACAGCAGTTGAAGCAAAAAGAATAATTTCATCAGGGGAAGTGTTCATAGATGGAAAAATAGTGAAGGATTACAAAAGACCTGTTGGTCTTATGGATGTTTTGTCAATACCAAAAACAAAGGAGCACTTCAGGGTTATGCTTGATTCTAGGGGAAAAATCAGACTTGTGAAAATCCCAGAAGAAAATGCTAAATGGAAACTTGCAAGGATTGAAAACAAGGCAACATTAAAAGGCGGGAAAATACAGATAAATTTACATGATGGTAGAAACATACTCACGGACGAAAAATACAGCACAGGTGATACACTAAAGATTGAATTTCCATCACAGAAAATACTTGAAAGATATCCTCTTGTAAAGGGAAACAAGGCGCTTATTATGGGTGGAAAACATGCAGGGGAAGCAGCAACGATAACAAACTACGAGGTTACAAGAAGCCCAAAACCAAATATTGTATATTTTGAAAAGTTTTCAACAACAAGGGAGCAGGTTTTTGTCATAGGTCTGAAGACCTCTGAGGTCATACTGCCTGAGGTGAGTGTGATATGAACGTTATGAGAGACCCCAGGATTGAGAAGGTTGTTGTGAACATAGGTGTGGGTGAAGCCGGCGAAAAACTCATCAAAGCAGAAAAGGTACTTCAGCTGATTACAGACAGGAAGCCTGTTAGAACTGTTTCAAAAACAATAAACAAGGACTGGGGCATAAAAAAAGGCATGCCTATTGGATGCAAGGTCACATTAAGGGGTGAAAAGGCTGAGTCTTTTCTGAAGGATGCATTCTGGATTAGGGACAATAAAATACCCGATTACTCCTTTGATGATAATGGAAACCTTTCATTTGGCATCCCTGATTACACAGATTTCCCAGGGATGAAATACGACCCAAAAATAGGGATACTCGGCATGGATGTGTGTGTATCTGTGAGCAGAGCCGGTGTCAGGGTGAAAAACAGGAAAAGATGCGCACATAAAATCCCAACTAAACACAGGATGACGTATGAGGAAACAACCGCGTTTGTTAAAAGCAGGTTCGGTGTTGAGGTGGTAAAGTGAAAACCTCTGAAAGAAAGAAAAAATATGGGAGGGTAGATGGGTGCGTGCGTTGTGGAAGAAAAAGAGGCATTGTCAGAAGGTATGGGATGCATCTTTGCAGGCAGTGCTTCAGGGAAATAGCACCTGAATTAGGGTTCAAAAAATATTCGTAGGTGATAAAAATGCAGCAGGATATACTTAATGACGCGCTTTCAACAATTAAGAATGCAGGGAGTGTAGGTAAGGCTGAATGCATGATTAAAGCATCAAAACTTGTTGGCAAGGTGCTTGGTGTTATGCAAGAAAAAGGATACATATCATCCTTTGAATATGTTGAGGACGGAAGAGGCGGAAAATTTAACGTAAAACTTTCAGGGGCAATAAACAACTGTGGTGTGATAAAACCGCGTTTCTCAGTGAAAAGAAAGAATCTTGAAAAATTTGAGTCACGATACCTGTTAGGGCAGGATTTTGGTGTACTTATACTTACGACAACAGAGGGTGTTGTCTCACATTCCAAGGCAAAGGAAATAGGAAGAGGCGGGAAACTGCTCGCTTATGTGTATTAGGTGATGAAGATGCCAGTATCAGCAGAAATAAAACAGGAAATAAAAATACCGGAGGGTGTTGATGTAATCCTTGAAGGAAGGAAAATAACAGTAAAGAGTAAAAAAACAACGCTTGAAAGGACCTTGTCGCACCCAAAAATCGTGTTTGAAAAAAAGGATAAAGCCATCATTATCCACTGTAAAATGCCAACAAAGAAAGAGGCTGCTCTTGCAGGCACGTTTGCAGGGCATATAAAAAACATGGTTGAGGGCATCACAAACGGTTTCACATATGAGATGAAAGTTGTGTATGCGCACTTCCCTGTTAAAACATCTGTCAAAGGCAAAGAGTTTATTGTTGAAAACTTTCTTGGGGAAAGAACACCCAGAAAAGCAAAAATCCTTGGGGAAACAAAGGTAGAAATCACGGGTGAGAAAATCCTACTCACAGGTTCAGATATTGAAAAGGTTTCTCAAACCGCGGCAAACATTGAGAAAGCAACAAAAATCAGGAATAGAGACCCAAGGGTGTTTCAGGACGGGATATATATTGTTAGGAAGGGGGAGTAAAATGACAAAAAAGGATTTGTTTTCAAAAATCAAAAAAATAAAAGGTGTTGATGATTCAAAAGCAAAAGCAATCTATGATGCAGGCTTCACCTCGGAGGAGAAATTGAAAAATGCTAAAATTGAGGAACTGTCAAAGATTAAGGGTATAAACAAAGACCTGGCAAAAACAATTGTTACCGAGATTGGAAGGAAAGAAGAAGAAACAAAAAAAGTAGAAAAAAAGAGAACAGAAGAAGGGGTTAAGGAAAAGAAAGAAAAAACTGATAAAAAAGGAGAAAAAGAGAAAGTTGAGATTGTTGAAAAAGATATAAAAAAGATAAAACCAAAGCTCAGCAAGGAGCTAAAAGAAAAACTGGAGTTAAGGTCAAGGATGAAAAAAAGAAAACCAGAGTTTCTGAGGCATGAATGGTTCAGGTACAAGAGACTGGGAATGAAATGGAGGAAGGGAAAAGGTATACAATCAAAAATAAAAAAACATGTAAGATACAGGATTGCATCACCAAGGATTGGTTACTCATCCCCAAAAGAGGTTAAAGCTCTGCATTCATCAGGATTCAGAGAAGTAATGGTTTATAACGTCAATGAAATTGACTCGATAAATAAGGATACAGAGGCGGCAAGGATAGGGCATTCCGTTGGTGCAAAAAAAAGAAATGAAATGGAAAAAAAGGCTGATAGCATGGGTATCAGGGTACTGAATAGGAGGGAACTATGAATCTAGGTAATCAGAAAAGGATGGCTGCGTCTATACTCAAATGCGGAATCAACAGAGTATGGATGGATCCTGACAGAACTGAGGACGCAACTGAAGCGGTCACAAGAAATGATATTAGAGGATTAATAAACTCAGGTGTTATCAAGGCAGTAAGAAAAAAAGGCATTTCGAAGGGAAGAATAAAGAAAAGGAAGATGCAGAAAAAGAAAGGCAGAAGGAAAGGCAGAGGATCAAGGGAGGGAACAACATATGCCAGGCTCCCTAAAAAGAGAAGGTGGATTCAAAGAATCAGACCGCAGAGGAAGATGCTGAAGGAGTTAAGGGACAACGGGAAGATTGATAAAAAAACATACAGGAAACTTTACAGGCATGCATCAGGCGGTATGTTCAAAAGCAAGGCACATCTTAAATCGCATTTACAAGTGGAGGAATAAAAATGACTGAGGGTCCTAGGTACAGGGTAAAATTCAGAAGGAGAAGAGATGGGAAAACAGATTACAGGCATAGATTGAAACTCCTGAAATCAAATCTTCCAAGGATTGTTGTAAGAAAAACGCTGAATAACATTATCATCCAGTTTGTTGAGTATGCTCCAAATGGGGACAAGATAATAGGTTCAGCATCAGGTTTTGAGTTAAAAAAACTTGGATGGAAGTATTCCACAGCTAACATACCTGCAGCATATCTCACAGGACTCCTTGCCGGGAAAAGAGCAGTGAAAAACAATATAAAAAACACAGTTCTTGATATTGGTCTTCAAAAACCAGTGAAAGGCTCAAAGGTCTTCGCGTCATTAAAAGGGACGATTGAGGCAGGCGTTTCAACACCCCATGACAAGGACATGCTGCCAACAGATGACAGGGTCATGGGTGCGCATATCAGCAAGGAAATAGAAAAATCCTTTAAGGATATAAAGGCAAAAATCATGGAGGCAAATAGTGAAGTAGTTAGGGATCAGGGATTAGGGATTAGGGAAAAGAAAGAAAAAACCACCCTAGCCACTAACTCCTTGCCCCCAACTACTAAACAGAAGGAGGCATAAACATGAACTGGGCACCAAAGACTCTTCTCGGAAAAATGGTCAAGGAAGGAAAAATTACAACGATAAATCAGGCATTAGAATCAAGAATGCCGATAAGGGAACCTGAAATATCTGATGTGCTCCTGCCAAATCTTGAGGACCAGGTACTGGATGTGAAAATGGTTCAGAGAATGACAGACTCGGGAAGAAAGGTAAAATTCAGGATTACGGTCGTAGTAGGCAATTCTAATGGATTCATAGGGCTGGGGCAGATGAAAGGTAGTGAAGTCGGTCCTACAATAAGAAAGGCTATTGACAATGCAAAACTGAACATCGTAGAGGTGAGAAGAGGATGCGGTAGCTGGGAGTGTGGATGCTGGCATCCGCATTCAGTACCATTTGAGGTTACAGGTAGAAGTGGTTCCACTGTTGTCACATTGAAGCCTGCACCGAGAGGGTTTTCACTCGCAGCAGGTGATACAGCAAAACATATACTCAGGCTTGCAGGCATAAAGGATGTGTGGATATTTACAAAAGGTCAGACAAGGACAACAATAAACTTTGCTAAGGCAACATTTGATGCGTTAAGAAAAACAGCAGGAACAAAAGTGATGAAAGAACAGATAGAAAAACTAAAGATTGTATCAGGGAGTGTTGAACTACCGGAAGAGGTTAGAAAAGAAGTGGAAAAGATTGAAGAATTAGGGATTAAAAAGGAAGCAGGAGAGGGAAAGGAAAAGGTTAAGGAAGGGGTGGGAGCTGAAAAAGAAGAAGAAAAAATAAAAGAAGAGATTGAAGAATCAAAAACTGAGAAGGAGAAGAAAAGAGAAGAGAAAATCGAAGGAAAAAAGAAAGAATCAAAAGAAACTGCTGAGAAAAAAGAACCCGGGAAATTAGAAGAAAAGATGGGAATGAAGGAAAAGGAGAAGACTGAGGAAAAGAAAGATAGTGTTGAGAAGGTGGAAGAATGAAAACACTGGCAGTTGTTAGAATCAGAGGCGGTATCAGCATAAACAGAGATATAAAAAACACGCTTAAAATGCTTAATCTCACAAAGGTGAACCATTGCGTTTTTATCCCTGAAACAAAGGAGTACAAGGGAATGCTACAGAAGGTCAAGGATTACGTGACATGGGGTGAAATTGAACCAGGAACCATGGTGGAAATGATAAAGCAGAGAGGAAAACTGGAAGGGGATAAACCAGTTACGGACAAATATTTAGAGGAAAATGGTTACACTTCAATCAAAAAATTCGTGGAGGAAATCATTGAAGGGAAGACAAAATATTCATCCCTCAAGGATGTAAAACCGGTTATACGCCTTCATCCACCAAGAAAAGGTCTTGAAGGAATAAAAAGAAGTTTTGCAATAGGTGGTGCCCTTGGCTGCAGGGGGAAGGAAATAAATGAGTTGCTCAGGAGGATGATTTAATGCCGAGCAGGACAAGGAAATTCAGAGGAAGCAGAACACACGGCAGGGGGCAGAAAGCAGGCAGAGGCGCTGGTTTTATGGGAGGCAGAGGAAACACTGGTTTGCACAAGCATAAATACATGTCTGTGCTGAAATATGACCCTGAGCATTTTGGAAGAAAAGGCTTCAAAAGACCGCAAAAGGTTGTTAAAGAGGAAAAAACAGTGAACCTGTATGAAATTGAAAAACTGGATACAAAAAACATTGACAATGTATTAACCCTTGATTTAAGCGCATTAGGATATGATAAATTGCTGGGTGTTGGGAAAATTAAAAAACCCATGAAGGTCATGGTGCATAAGGCATCAAAGAATGCTGTGGAAAAGGTGAAAGAGGCAAAAGGTGAAATTGTACTGGTGTGAAAATGGCTGAGAGAAACAAAATAGTGGCAATACCAGTTGCGGTAGTCTATGTAATTATCACAGGTTTTCTGCTTAGCAGATACTTTCCTTACCTTGGAGAATTTGGGAAATATACAACACATACATGGATAGACCTTTTTTTTGTTATACTAATAGTGTTAGGATTAGCCTCCTGCTTCTACCTTTTATATTTGTTGTTATCCTATACCGGGGAGGGAAGTAAACTCAGCGGTCTAAAACCTGTTACAGACAGAATGCCCGCGGTTAAAAGACCAGAGGGGCATGTGCATTTCAGAACAAAAATAACATGGACTCTTCTCATACTCATATTTTATTTTGCCCTGACAAACGTGATGATTTACGGCATAGGCGGCGGCAGAACCATGGATATGTTCGCAGGTTTCAGGGCAATCATGGCTGGGGCTTCAGGCTCTGTAATGCACCTTGGTATTGGCCCAATTGTCACAGGCTCAATTATCATGCAGTTATTCACTGGTGCAAAAATCATAAAACTGGATTTAACAAAAGAAGCTGATAAATCGATATTTCAAGGTACACAAAAACTTCTTGTCGTAGTAATGATTTTTGTTGAGGCGATACCTCAGGTTTACGGTTACCTTGTGCCAAACGCAAGTTTTGTATCAATTTTCGGCGACATGGGTGCGAAAGGTATTGTTATAATGCAGCTGTTCATAGGAAGTTATCTTATCTTCCTTATGGATGAGGTTGTTTCAAAATGGGGCATTGGCTCAGGCATATCATTGTTTATTGCAGCAGGTGTGAGTCAGGCGATATTCACAGGCACGATAAACTGGGCTCCCGGGAACCCAGCCTTACCAATGAGCGTCAGCTCTGTAAGTCCAAACCTGCCTGTTGGCACAATACCAAAAACGATTTATGTTCTGCAGAATATGAATGCAGGTGAGTTTGCTGGCAGGGGATATGAGACAGTAATGCTTGGGCAGCCAAATCCGATAGTGGCACTGGCTGGTACTATTGTAATATTCTTTATTGTTGCATATACAGAGTCATGCAGAGTTGAACTGCCTTTGGCACATGGAAGGGTAAGAGGTGCAAGAGGAAGATATCCTATAAAACTGATTTATGCGTCAGTTATACCTGTAATTCTTGTATCAGCATTGCTTGCAAATGTGCAGATGTTCTCAATGCTACTATGGAGTCATCCAACATTAAGTAAAATACCGTTAATAGGGGGTCAATGGTGGATAGGTGGATATGAGCCTAGAAGTACAACACCATCCATGGGGGGTGCATTCTATGTCTCCACAGTGAACGGCCTGCATTCATGGCTTCTGCCGCTGATTGATTACAACAGGTATGGTGGGTATGTTGGATGGAAAACAGAGCTTCAGATAGTTGCCCATGTAATTATTTATCTTTCATTCATGATTATAGGCTCAATATTGTTCGCAAAGTTCTGGATAGAAACAACAAACATGGGATCTGAGGATGTCGCAAAACAAATACAGGATAGCGGGATGCAAATCCCTGGGTTCAGAAGAGACCCCAGGGTGCTGAAAATGGTACTTAATAGGTACATACCAACAGTGACAATTATCTCAGGCGCGTTTATAGGACTGCTTGCAGCAGGCGCGGACATGGTTGGAACGGTTGGAAACACATCAGGCACAGGTGTTCTGCTGACTGTGAGTATTATAACCAATCTTTATGAAGTAATAGGCAAGGAGCAGATGATGGAGATGCATCCTGTGCTCAGAGGGTTCTTTGGTGAATAATAAAAGCCTCCTTTTTCTTTCTAAAGAAAAGTTCGGAATTACTTTCGTAATTCCTCCTTTCTTGCCGCAGGTATGCGACAAGAAGAAGAGTATGACTTGCGAACTACGGAATCCTTTGGATTCCGTACATTGCTAGGAAATCACAAGGTAAAATTTGTTTTGATAATGTTTAAATGGTTGGATGCGCATTTTGTTTTTGATAAAAAAGGGAACACTTGAGGAGATAAAGAAAAAATGGAAGAATATACGAAGTTCGTATATACCGCCAAATTGGGATGATAGACACAATATTGTGGATATGAACGAGTTAGATGACATTGGGCTCGGATAATTATGAGGATTCCAAAGCAATCATTTGGGATATTCCCATTACGAAAGAAAAGTATAGTATTTATATAACATAAGTCCATTATGGATACTGCTAGAATACTGGAAGAAAGCCCCAGAGGAGGGAGATAAGATGGAAGTTATATCACTTAAAAAAGTTAGCAAAGAATCAAAAATTACACTTCTGAAAGAGTTGGGATACGATTCCGATGGGATATATGTTCTTAAAGATGGAAGACAGCACATCGATGAATATGTCAACGAACCAGTAAAATTAGATAATATGATAATCGTACCTGGAAGTGCCTTAGTCCTTGATGATAACCCATTGAGCATTGCTACATATTTTGAGAAATATGGGGAATTGCTTTAATGTCGACGCGAGAATTCATTGCGGGAGTTACAGAGGGGGGACTTCATTATACACAGGACCAAATTATATCGTTTGCAAAAAGGATTTTGAATAAAGACCTTGCTTTTATTAAGGATGAAGAAACAATATATCTGGTCAAGGAATCCCGCAAGAGTGAAGAGTGGAAAATTTACCAGAAATATGTCAAAGATGAGAGATTGAAGCTCCTCGTTCTTATGGGAAAAACATTACGTAAGTTAGAATCTAACCCTGAAAAATTAGAGTTTTTAAGACTGAAAATAATTTCCAAATATGGGACTGAAGGCCTTCATATAGCGCAATTTGTCCAAAATGGTATTTTAATTAAATATATCGGAGCAATTGTTGGAATAAAAGAATCAGAAATAGACTTATCAAATATAATACATGAGATCCTAAATGATGTTGATAAATTTTGTATGTTTATAAAAACAGCTGATAAGCCAAAAAGAAAATCTGAAGAATTGCTTATTCGTATAAAGGCCATTCAACCTCCAACTATGATATTATTTAGCAATAGGTCTGCTGTGAAAAAGGCTAATGAAATTAAAAGTCTCGTTGAAAAAGAAATCATTGAAATGGATTATATGATTGAATCAATCATCGAAGAGGAGAAGGATACAACATTCTATATAAAGAAGTAGTTCTCACACCCTTCGTTTACATTCGTCAATATTCAGGATGAAATCATGAACATAATCCTACTTGGACCACCCGGGTGCGGTAAGGGAACGCAGGCGAAAAAAATATCAGAGAAGTATGGTTTAGCGCATGTTTCAACAGGCGAGCTTTTAAGAAAGGCTGTTAAGGAGAAAACAGGGCTTGGGCTGAAGGCAAAGGAATACATGGACAACGGAAAACTTGTTCCTGATAAACTTGTGATAGAGCTAATGAAGGAAAAATTGTCTGACAATGCTCTGCTTGATGGATTCCCAAGAACAATAAATCAGGCTCTTGCATTAAAAAATTTTTTTGATGTAAATGTTGTTTTGAACATTGATGTTGATTTCAGGATTCTTGTGAAAAGATTAACAGGCAGAAGAAGCTGCTCATGCGGCACAGTTTATCATATTGAATATAATCCACCAGAAAAAGAAAATGTCTGCAACAAATGCGGCTCAAAGCTTTATCAGAGGGATGATGACAGGGAGGATGTTGTAATTAAAAGACTTGAAACATACAAAAAGGAAACAGCGCCGCTGACAGAATACTATAGTGAAAAAAATAAACTGAAAACAGTGGATGGTAACGGCTCTATTGATGAAACATTCATGAAAATATGTGAAATATTACGGAAAACGCTGAAGGCGTTTTCCTAATATTTCAGGAAATTTCCATGAAATTTCCGTGAAATCCTAAACGGTATTTAGAATAACAAAACTTATATTCATTCAATGTTATTAAAGTGCTATGGCGGAATCAAAATCCGGTTTCTCATCTATGCTAATGATGTTTGCGTTCATCCTTGTAATATTCATGATGTTTGATCCTGGACTCAGGACAACCACAGGTAAAACAATGAATTACGTGCTTTATCCCCTTATCGGTTTTAACAATACCTATCCTATACTGACAATGTTTCTTGCAGGGCTTATTCTTGTAGGTGCTTCAACAATCATCAGACACGTACTTATCGACCAGCTTAAAATGGCAAAAATACAGAAGCAGATGGGCGCATACCAGAAGGAGCTCAGGAGCGCAACGCTCTCACAAAACATGTACAGGGTTAAAAAACTCAAAGAAATGCAGCCTGAAATCATGAAGGTCCAGGCAGAGATGAGCACCTCCCAGATGAAACCCATGGCTTTCACAATGCTTATAGCAATACCAATATTTCTCTGGCTCAGCACATTTGTTGGCAGTTTACCGGTTTCACAACAAACAATGCTCATGCCATGGGGTGAAAGTTTTAACATGGTGCATGACAAAGGGCCTCTGTTTGGTTTGTTTCCAGCATGGATAATACTCTACGCGTTTATGACTATGCCGTTTGGTCAGGTGTTCCAGAAACTGCTAAAAGCAATTAAATACAGAAAAATTCTCAGTGAGGGGAAATGATAATAACCATTGGCGGTTTCGCAGGCTCGGGTAAATCAACCGTTGCGGATATAGTTGCAAAAAAACTTGGGTGGGAAAGGATAAGCGCCGGTGATGTTTTCAGAAAACTTGCGAAGGAAAAAGAAATGCTTCTTGAGGATTTTAATGAATACGCTGAAGAACATCCTGAAATTGACAGGGAGCTTGATAAAAAAATTCTGAAAACGGCTGAGGAGGGAAAGGCTATAATAGATGGCAGACTTATAGGCTTGCTTACAAAAAAAAATGGGATTTCATGTATTACTGTCTGGCTGGATGCCCCATTAGAGGTCAGAGCAAAAAGAATTGTGAAAAGGGAAAACAAAGATTATCAGACTGTGATAAAAGAAATTCAGAGAAGGGAGACATCAGACCGGCAGAGATTCTGGGACCTGTACACAATAGACATAAATGATTTATCAGGTTACTCATTGGTTATAGACACAACATATAAGACGCCAGAGGAGATTGCTGCGATATTACTAAAAAAACTTGAGGATGATAATGTCGTCACCTGAACTTGTGAAATCAAAAGACAAAACCTGCCAGGATTTTGGAAAAAAACCAGATGAAAGAAACATGCTTGAATACATAAATCTTGGTGTAATCAACCTAAATAAACCATCTGGACCAACATCACATCAGGTTGTTGCATGGATCAAAAAGATTCTGAACATAGAAAAAGCAGGGCATGGGGGAACCCTTGACCCAAGGGTTACAGGTGTACTGCCCGTTGCATTAGGGGAATCAACAAAAACCCTTAAGCTGCTGCTGTCCCATTCAAAGGAATATGTTGGAGTGATGAGGACGCATAAGGACGTAAATGAAAAAAACCTCAGGAAAACCTGCTCCAACTTTGTTGGTGAAATCAAGCAACTACCACCGGTCAGGTCTGCTGTTAAAAGGCAGGTTAGAAAAAGAAAGGTGTATTACCTAAATATCCTTGAAATCCAAGGCAGGGATGCGTTGTTTAAGGTTGGCTGTGAATCAGGAACATACATCAGAACATTATGCAATGATATAGGAAAAAAAATTGGGGGTGCGCATCTTCAGGAACTTAGAAGAACAAAAGGAGGAGGGTTTGATGAAAAAGACTCTGTTACACTGCAGGAGTTAAAGGATGCATACATTTATTGGAAAGAAGAAAACAATGAAAAAGAACTGAGAAAAATCATAATGCCTATGGAGAAAATGCTTGAAGGCATGTATAAAATCAGGGTTAGGGATTCAGCAGTTGATGCAGTATGCCATGGCGCGAACCTTGCATTACCAGGCATTGTAAGCCTGGACAGGGATATAAAAAAGGATGAAATGGTTGCAATATTAACATTAAAAGATGAAGGTGTGGCATACGGGAAAGCATTGATGACATCAGAGGAAATAATGAATAAAAAAAACGGCTATGCTGTTAGTCTTCAAAGGGTTTTGATGGAGCCTGGGACTTATCCAAAGTGCTGGGGGAAACATTAATAAAAACAGGTTTTTTATAGAAAAAATATTAAGTATTAACCCATATACAGAACATCCACAGATTTTTCTTTCAGAAAAATCTGTGCACTGAGAGGAAAAAACTTTGTTTTTTCCTCTCGCACTATGGAATTGTAGAACAATTCCATACGTTCCTAGGAAATCGCTTTGCGATTTCTGTCGGATCGACAAGTTTGCATAGCAAACTTGGAGATGCCGAGGTGGCTCAACCTGGTACGGCGCGAGCCTGGAGATGCTTCGGAATCATTTCATGATTCCTCGCATTTTTTGTGCGAGCACAAAAAAGCTCGTGGTCTTTTGACCTTGGGAGTTCAAATGTAGTAGTTAGGGATTAGTAGTTAGGGGCTAGGGAAAAACCCCCTAGCTACTAACTACT
>Ga0210051_1000896_pt1 | contig 29337 bp, 29 predicted proteins | sample CryGey092014_all_FD_185464 | JGI IMG/M metagenome (GOLD analysis project Ga0210051, IMG submission 185464) | Groundwater microbial communities from aquifer - Crystal Geyser CG23_combo_of_CG06-09_8/20/14_all (SPAdes) (version 2) | ecosystem: Environmental > Aquatic > Deep subsurface > Groundwater...
AAGATTATTTGATTAACAACATTGTTGCCCAGGCAACATCCTATAACAATTTTAACAAGGAAAGGTTGGAAAAACAAGCATCAGGCAAGCTTTGCTAAAAGTTCATCGGGGACGTCAAAATTGCTGTAAACCTCTTGAACATCACCGTGTTCGTCTAAGGCGTTAGCAAGGGCGAGAATCTTCTTCGCCTTCTCGGGCTCGGTAACGGGAATGGTGAAGGTTGGATTATCGGGATCAATAAAGATATATGCCGCGGAGCCAACTTCCCCAATCCGCCCCCCATGAGTCTCAAAGATTTTTCTTATTTCAGCCAGGGTTCGATTTTTATTATCTGTCAAAACCTTGACCAAAAAGGCAACGCCCTCAGGGCCATAACCTTCGTAAGTCGCTTCAATTAAGCCCGCTCCCTCCTCTCCACCACCAACACCGCGTTCAATCGCGCGCGCAATATTCTCTTTGGGCATGTTGTACGAATGGGCTTTTTCAAGCGTGGCGCGCAAAGTGGGGTTTGCCTCTGGATCTCCCCCACCCTGCCGTGCAGCCACAGCAATTGCCCATGCAAGCTTAGAAAAGAGCTTACCGCGTTTGAGATCTTCCGCTTGTTTTGTCCGTTTAATATTTGCCCACTTAGAGTGACCAGACATAACACCTTATATAGTAACACCAGTAACACAGTAACCACAATAAAGTCAGAAGCTGTTACTGATTTTATTGACTTTATTAACTTTACTGGATTTACTAACTAACGGAGCTCTTCTTCACCAGGGGGGGCGATAGTGGTTTCACCTTTTTTGGCAGGAGTTTTTTTAGCTGTCGGTTTCGCAGCTTTTGTCTTAGCCTTCTCTTCGGCTTTTGGTTTCTTTTCCTTCGCTACTTTCCTCGCCGCTGGCTTCTTTTCTACCTCAACCTTCTCTCTTGTCTCCTCTTTCCTTTCTTCCCTCTTTGCCTCCTTGCCAGCCACTCCAACGATCGCGGCAAAAGGAGCATGCTTCTCGTCCCTTGGCAGAAGGATCCTCACTTTGTCCCCCTCCTCTCCCCTTAAATATCTCACCGCTGACTGAATCAGTTTGTAAGAGCCCTCAAGCGAAACAGCTACAAACCGGCCATCCTTAACCGTCAGAGCCGCCTCCACCTCGACCCGAGGAATCTTCTCAATATGCTTGAACCGCCTCCCCTCCGGACCCTCAACCATCTTTAGCTTGTCACCGTACACAAGCTGTGTTTTTGCCGCATAGTTGTCAGGAACAGGATATTTCTTGCCAGCTTCCGTCACCATAAACATTCCGTCATACTTCCCGATTAATCCCGGGGTTTCAAAAGCGCCACCTTCGCGCTGTATTTCGTCAATCAGCTGTTTGGCTAAATTAATGGAAGAAGAAGCTGCAGAAAGTGCCTGCGATAAAAGTTGAAGTCGATTTTGAGTTGGTCTCCTCTCCATCATTACTCCTTTACAGGTAACATTTTACCAAATTTACAACTTGCTTGATCTACTCCTCTTTTTTCTCCTTAATCTGCTTTTTACTTTTAGGCTCCTCCAAGGCTTTCTTGGAAAGGCTGATCTTCCCTTCCTCATCAATCCCGATTATCTTAACCTTGATCTTATCTCCCACCGAAACAACATCCCCTACATTTTCAACAAAATCGTAGGAGAGCTCAGAGATATGAACCAATCCCTCTCTTCCGGGAAAGATTTCAACAAAAGCTCCGAAATCAACAATCTTCTTCACCTCTCCCTCAAGAACGCTTCCCACCTCTATCTCGGGAACCGGCTCACCAGCAGCGCGCCTCTCCTCGGCAACCGCCATCCCCAAATCAAAGTTCCTCTCTGACCAGCGCCTAACCTTCTCCTCAACCTCCTTAACATCACGGCCATATTTGCCGCGGGAGTAAGCGACTGCCGCCTCTCGCTGATAAGTTTTCCCTTCAGGAGGAGGAAGGGAAATTGCCGAGAAAGGTCGGGAGGTCATCCCATCAATCATCAGCTTGAGATAGAGGTGGTACTTATCAAGAGAGATCAAGTCCTCGGCGATGAAGTAAGGAGCAAACTCTGGCTCCAATACCTTTGCATCAGGAGCACCCACCGAGAAAACAACGATTGTTCCGATATTCCCAAAGACCGCATCCTGCACTCCCTCTGGAAGTTGGGCGGTGTACTGGTGGGTAAGGTGAAGAGAGAGGCGGTACTTGCGCGCCTCCGACAAAATAGAGGCGAAAGAACCAGCAGCAAAGTTCTGAAACTCATCGGCATAGACAAAGAAGTCCTTCCGCTCTTCCTCGGGAATGGCTATCCGCTGCATTGCCGTAAAGTTAAGCCGGGAGATTAAAAGCGACCCCAAAAGATTGGCATTGTCCTCCCCAATTTTTCCCTTTGAGAGGTTAACAAGAAGGATCTTACCAGAGTTTAAGATGTCCTCCAGATCCAAGGATGAGGTTCGCTGCCCCAAGATGTTGCGAATCATTTGGGGGGCAAGGAATCTCCCTACCTTGTTTTGAATCGGTGCCACTGCCTCAGTGTGGAGACGGGGGTTACTCATCATTTGGGTATATTCCTTCTCCCAAAAATCTTTTAACACCGGGTCTTTAAGCTTGTAGGTGATGTACTTCTGGTAGTTTTGGTCAGAGAGAAGCCGAACAATCCCCAAAAGAGTCGTCCCTGGGATCTCAAGCAAGGTTAAGATAGCGTTGTTCAAAAGATACTCAAGCCGTGGCCCCCAAGAGATATCGATAAAGTGTTTCTTAAAAGCGTCCAAGAGGCCGGAGGCAAGAAGATTCTTTTGGGAGACATCCTTGATCTCCAAGAAGTTTAGGCCAATCGGCCACTTGGTATCAGCAGGGTCGAAGTAAACAACATCCTCAACCCGCTCAGGAGGAATGAAATCCAAGAGGTCCTGCACCAGCTCCCCATGAGGATCAAGAACAGCCACCCCCTCACCGTTCTGGATATCCTGAACGATCATATTTTTAAAGAGGGTGGTTTTTCCGGTTCCAGTCTTTCCAACAACATACATGTGCCGCCGCCGATCCTCCCGCGCAATCCCGAATCGCTGAAAACGGTCACGGAAACTCGTTTGGGCGAAGTAGGTACAGTTGCTTGTGGGAAGGTGGGGGGGCGGTTCACCCTTTTTGTAGGAAGCCCAGGCGATCGTTGGGGTGGCAACGGAGATATTGGGAAGATGGAAAACTGAGGCTAGCTCTGCCGTATCCAAAACATAAGTGATCTCCTCTGGAAACTCTCGGCGGACAAATCTCTCCTTAAAAATCTCGACCGCCTCCTCCGGTGCTACTCTCACAAACGAATTTAGATTCGCAAAGGAAAACTGTTTGAAAGCCGCCGTTGCTCCCCGAAGAAGCTCACGGCAGTTACCCTCATCCAAAGCCGCAGTAAAGACTCGTATCCCCACTTCAAAACCAACCCGAGTAAGCTTATCTTCAATCATTTTAAGCTCCAGCTCCTGGCCGGAAGAGAGACGAACATATTCTTCTTTTCTAGGAGAAAGCGGGGGCTTTGACCGGCGGGCTTCTTGAGCGGCCGGATTTGTCCACTGCTCAACCGCATAAGGAACTAAAGCGGCGATCTCCCCCACCGCCCCTTTAACAACATCCATCGGTGAAATCTTTGTATGGATAACACCCGTTCTCACCTGCTCGACATAGCGGTGGCCATCCGCCTGCCAGACATCAGGAATAGGGCGAATTAAAATCTGGAGCCAGATCCGCTCCCCTTCTCCAATCTCTGCCATCGTTCCCGTCACCGCCGACAAGGGGTCGACTAGCTCAAAATCACGGAAGGTGCGAATCGGGAAATAAACTTCTTTCGCCAAAAGTAGATTCTCACTGCAGAAAGCCAACCCTGAAAGGTCGACTCCCATATAATCATCCTCAACCACTCTCAATTCCGCTAAGGGATACTGCGCATAAATCTGCCCAGAGACAAAATCCTGGAGATGTCTTGGGCACCAAACATAAAAATGAATTCCCGAGGCGTCAGAGGCAATCTCAAAGGAGACATGCTCCTGCTCATGAGGATCAGCCCGAAGAAGCCCGTGAAGGGAGGCAAACATCTGCTCCGCTGCTAGGGGATCCTTTTCGTTCCCTTTGGGAACTTTTATCTCCAAAAGAACTCCCTCATCGGAGTGCAGTCGTGGTTTATGGTTGACTTTCCCGTTAAGGCGGGCGGAGCGAATCGCTCCCACAATAGAGATGCCCACCACACCTAATGCTAGCGGTAAGATTGTCATTATCGTTTGTTCCTCCTAACAAAAAAGGCCCCACGGCCCCAGGATCGGGCAGGAATGGTTCCACTATACCAACTTACGCTATAAGCTGTCAATCAGTGCAAACAAGCTTTGATAAATTCGACAAAAAGTGGATGGGGCGACAGGGGTCTTGATTTGTACTCGGGATGAAACTGGGTACCAACAAAGAATGGATGGTCAGAAATCTCAATCGCCTCCACCAGCTTCCCATCTGGCGAAACGCCGGAGAAGACCATCCCCGCCTTCTCAAATCGCTTCCGGTAACGGTTGTTGAACTCATACCGATGGCGATGGCGTTCGCTAACTACACAAGCCCTGCCGTAGGCCTTTGAGAGTTTAGTACCGGATCGCACCCGACACTTCCAAGCCCCAAGCCTAATCGTCCCTCCGTACTGGTGCTTTTCCAGATACTTCTTTTGATCAGGCATGACATGGATCACTGGATGGGAAGTCTCTGGATTGGCCTCAGTTGAATTAGCCTGCCGCAAGCCCACAACGTGGCGCCCAAACTCCACAACCGCCATCTGCATCCCAAAACAAAGACCCAAATAAGGGACTTTATTCTCCCGAGCGAATTGAGCTGCCTTTATCTTTCCCTCAACCCCCCGACTCCCCCATCCCTGAGGGACGATAATTCCATCAATGTCGTTTAATCTATCCGTCCCTTCTTTCTCAAGCTTTTCCGAATCAAACCAAACAATCACTGGTTTAGCCCCCTCTGCCCAAGAAGCATGTTTTACCGCCTCAATTACACTGATGTAAGAATCCTCAAGAGAGAACCCTCCGCTGGTATAGTACTTGCCAACAATCGCCACCTTAACCTTGCCCCTTGCCTCCTTGACACCCTTAATCATCTTCCTCCAAGAACGCAAATTTCGCTTCGGCATCTCAAGGTCAAGCTTCTCCAAGATCCTCGCCGTCAGACCCTGCTCCTCCAAAATCAAGGGCATCTCGTAGATTGAAGGGATATCAGGACTAGCAAAAACATCACTGGGCTCAAGAGCAGCGGCGAAGGCGATCTTTTTCCTCCGTCGATTATCAACTGGCTGCTCGGCCCGACAAACGATGATATCCGGCTGGATCCCTAAGGTATTAAGTTCATGGATCGACTGCTGCATTGGTTTTGTTTTCATCTCCCCTATTGAAGGGGGAATAGGCAGATACCCGACGTGAATAAATAAGACGTTTTTGCCGTACTTGATTCTTAATCGCCGGGCGGCTTCGAAGAACATAACATTCTGATACTCCCCTACCGTCCCCCCATACTCGACTACCACCAGGTCTGATCTTCTGGTTAACCTCTCCAGACGCCTGATTATCTCCTCAGGAATGTGAATGTAGGCTTCAACACAGCGGCCTTCATACCTTAAAGCTCTCTCCTGCTCCAAAACCCGCTGATAGATCTGGCCGGCGGTGAGGTAGTTTTCCCACCCTAAATTCTGATCAAGAAACCGCTCATAATGTCCAATGTCCTGGTCGGTCTCAGCTCCATCTTCGGTGACGAAGATCTCACCGTGTTCCAAGGGGTTCATCGTCCCGGCATCGATGTTTAAATACATGTCGCATTTGACAGGGGAAACGGTTAACCCGCGGGATTTCAAAAGAAGGCTGGTTGAAGCGGCGGTAATTCCTTTGCCTAAGCCAGAGATTACTCCACCGGAAACAAAGATGAATTTCGGAAACTTTTTGGAAGGCACCAACTTCTTATTAGCAAATAATCTTGTTATTAGCAAATAATAAAGAGAAGATTCAAGATCCAGTAAGGATTCTGCCTGAAGAGCTAAGCTCCCTGAGGGGTTATCCAAACTCGAGCGTTGTCGGCGGCTTTGGCGTCTCGTCTTGCGGGCTTTTTCCTTTGTTGGGAAATAGATGGGCCTGGGCTAATTTTGGCCCAGGCCCGAAGAAAGGAGAGAGACAGATCCTATTATAAATGATCGCTGGTTAGAAGTCAATAGGTCTGCTAATCTAAAGGTGTGGTTCGCGCCATAATTTTTGATCTTGACGGAACAATTATCGATAATGAAGGGCTCTACGGGAAAGCATTCTGCGCCGTTTCAAAGGAGCTTGGCGTCTCCTGCGAAAATGTCAAACACACCTCCGGGATCGGCGTTTATGAAAACTGGGTGAGGATGAAGCGCGACCTTAACCTTACTCCCGATCCAACTGAACTTACTGCCGCTACCCAAAAATTTTACCTTAATAATCTTAGTAAGATTGAAGTCCGCCCGGGGTTTCTTGATACTGTCCGTTATCTTAAGGAAAAGGGGATCAAAATTCTTCTTTCCACCTCCAATACCACCGATATTGGACAGCGTGTTTTAACCACCCTCAAACTCGACAAACTCTTTGATACGATGACCTTTGGTGATGAGGTGATCCATAAAAAACCGGCACCTGATCTTTTTTTACGCGCGATTGAGAAAGTACATCTTCGCCCACAGGAAGTGGTGATCGTTGAGGATTCCCCTTCGGGAATTACCGCCGCCAAAAACGCCAATATCAAAGTCTTTGCTTTCAAAACTGATCGCTTCAACCGCATTGAGCTATCCCGAGCTGATCAGATCATCGAGCATTTTGTCGAACTGAAGGAAGTGTTTTGAGAAATGCTAACTTTGGTAAAGTTAAAGCAATGAGGAAGTTCTCAACCCTTTTTCTTCTTATCCCCTTAGCTCTTTTGACAGGATTGTACTTTTTCTTCTCTTATACCAACGGGGGCATCTGCCTTAAAACTCCAACCTGCACCGAAGATGTCCAAACCCTCTGCCACCCTAAAAGAGAGGGAATCTGGCAGGGACCAAGCTTGTGCAGCTGTGGCCTTGACGCAGCCACACTAGGGAAACGGGGTTGGAGTGAGTGTGTGGTCCCGGAAGGTTATCAAGGAAGATTATACACACGTGAAACTTTATCCCAACTTCCCATCCCTAAAATCCCAAAGACCCTTCCCCTCTTCGTTGTCCCTGCCATTTCTCTAATTATGGGAATTGGAGCCCTTTTGGGCCTTTGGTTCAAAAGACAGTAATTGAGGATACTTAAGGTCTAAAATATTTTCTTATAGTTCTCTAATCCCAAGATAAGAGTGATGTCCGCCCTCTTTTCGGAAGAGGTTCTCGGGGGGCGGCTGTCAACCACCCCGAAAATGTAAGCTAGCCGCTGTGCCGTGTGGCTTCCTGACTCGTTAAGGACAAGGAACCCTTTGGTGAGATCTTGTCTTTCATAATTACCAACTCTGATCACTTCCCCGCCAAGGTTTCTCACCATCCGCGCGGCAAAGGATGCTAACCCCGGCTTGAGCGTCCCGTTTAGAATCTGAATCTTTAAGCGCTCTTTGGCAAAAGTTTTATCTTCAACATATGGGCGAAGTTGCCGATCAAGGCTGATTAAGTCATTAAAATCGGTCATTTTGAGCGCAAAGCTTACCACTTTATCACTACGAACACCCCAAAGGAAGAGGATGAGGCGCCCCAATTCATTAAGGGAGAGATTTGTCCTTAAAAAATGGTGTCCTAAAGTTGCCATCTGCGGCAGAAAAGTAAGATTTTTAATCGAGAGATAATCTTTCGGATGAGGAGGGTTATCCAAAAGTCCACTAAGCTGCTGCACCCCCCTCCTCCCCACCAAAAGGTAACCGTCGATGGGGATTCCCAAAAGATAAGAGACGTTTTTGGACGTTAAAAGTACCCCTTGTTTCGGATCTAGCAAATTTCCTACTCCGTAAATCGCTTTCAGCGGTTGCTTCCCTTGCGTGGGAAGATAAACTTTATGCTCCAAAGGAAGATTAATAATTGTAAAACGGTTTAAGGTGGGGTTTAAGGCGATTACCGCAAGGTTGGTAAGAGGTGAAGTTTCACTCTCTATCTCCTCAACCTCAAGCCAAAGAAGGTTAAGAGGCGCTGTCCCGCCCCAACTGATATCTGTCTCAAGAGTCCCCGCGGCCCGCGCAAACGGACGAGCAAGGTAATACCAGGTATAAATTGCCCCCAAAGTGAGAAGAACTCCCAAGAAAACAAGAAGGGCGAGACTAAAACGGCGGAGGCGCTTTTTAATCTGAAAGCGTTTCTTAACCGATTTCCAAGAAATATCAGAACTTCTTCGGTGTCTTACCCGATGATATCTTTTCGCCATTGCGAATCTGGTTTACCCCGCCAGTGGCGGGGGGCAGGGGCTCTATTCCCTAAGGTCTGTTAAAGCTGACCCATCTTTTTGATCGCCAACCGATAGCCATCTCCAGCGGTTCTCAACCACAGATTTACTCTTCCGATAGTGGCGGTACTCACTTTAATTTTCTCGGCAATTTGCCGATATGATAACCCCTCAATAAGCATCGCAGCAATCGCTAACCTTTTCGCTAACATAATCCGCTCGGTGGGGGTCAAAAGGTCAAAGATGTAGCGTTCCGCCTCCCCTTCTGATTTAAGCCCAACAAGCGCTCTCGCAAACGCTCTTCTGATCTTTTTCTCGGTTTCTTTTGAAACTGGATTTTTTGATACTTGCGGCATCTTTTATCAATGAATTGCTATCTTAATTCATTGATACAGCACCTCCAGTGTAAAAGGTTTAAGTTGTGCAAGTCAAACATCCGTGTTATCCTAGAAGCAAAAGAGATAGGGAGGGGCAGATTGATTAAAGTAACCGAGGAGGAGATTCTTCGCCTCAAGACAAAGCTGCCACCGATCCAAGAGGCATTGGCGAAGTTTAACAATCGAGCGCAGCGAGATTGCGGAGGATGCGAAGCAGACTCGTACAATCCGCTTATCAGAGAGTTTGTTCGAGAAGGTTTGGAGAAAGCGTCCGAGGGATTTTGGCTTGATTCCTGCTCCAGCTCACCAAAGTACCATCCTCCATTCGACCAGGTTACTCCTGGTGGGATTGTCAATCATATCCTGGTTGCTACTTGTTTCGTCGAAGAAGGAATTCGCCGCTATCCAGAGTTCACCACCGAGGAATTCCAACCAGATCATCATTGGGCGGTGATCAAACCAGATCCGCGGTGGTTAGATCTCGCCCGCGCGGCAACGATGCTTCACGACATCGCTAAATGCGGGATTCCCTGGGGAGAGCGCACTGTCACAAACCACGGCCACCTCGGAGCAGAGTTCCTTGAGAGTCTTGAAAGCTTCCAAAAGCTTGACCTTGGCGACCAACGTTTAATCTTAGATGGAGTTAAATGGCACATGGGACGCTGGGAGGAGGGGTTCGGACAAGAACGCGGAGGGGAACGTTGTTTGTTCCCGTCAACATGCTTCACCGGTTTCGAGCTCCTAATCCAAGAAGCAGACTACTACTCGACCCGAACGCAGGTAAGAGTTGCTGGTTTTAATCTGATCAACTCATCCTGCGCTCGCTGAGCGAGCTACGGAGAGTTGACGCCTCGTAGCTTTTCCTCCACCGCATAAAGCTTTGGAGGATCCACCGTAGCTTCTAGCGAAGGTGGAAGCGAAGTGGTGTCAATTATGAATGAACGCTGTTTTACACTTGTGGGGCCTGATATCAAATCAGGCCTTTTTTATTTAAAAAGAAAAAGCCAGTCCTGTTTGTCAAGACTGGCAAGGATTCTCCTACCAGATTAGAAGAACGTGTTTCCAAACCAGCGCACGCATTGATACACCGCAACAAGAACGCACCCCGCTATAAAGGTAATCAGCGCAGTTATGAGCCCTACGAATACCTGATCGATGAACCTATACCCCCACTCTTGGTACAGAAGTGGATACGTCTTTGCGTACATAGGTTCCATCAAATAACCGACACTATAGAGAGCTACCACTACGGCCGTCACAACCAGCCCAAACACCACCAGTCCCGCAAGAAAGCGAAGCGCTGGATTCCTAATTGGATAGATCATCCCTCTCCTCCCACTATTGTGTTATCCCAACTATACAATGGAGCTACAGGACTGTCAAGACCAAGATGGGGTAGTACGGGTCTCGGCTTTCGCCTCGCCTCCGTTTTTCTCCCTTCGGGAGAAAATAAGAGAGGCTAAAGCCTTTTGGAGATCTTCAGGAAGCTCAACTTCAAACCTCACCCAAGCCTCCGTTTGAGGATGTGTAAACCCTAAGCTTTCCGCGTGGAGAAAGATCCGCGGACACCACTGGCGATCTTCCTTCAACCTCCTATGAGAAAGATAAAGCGGGTCGGAAACAACCGGATGACCAATATATTTTAGATGAACGCGGATTTGGTGCGTCCGCCCTGTCAAAGGTTTCACCCTCAAATAGCTAAATTCCTCACCATTGGCTACTGACTCCTGACTCCTGACTACCTCATACTCTGTTACTGCTTTACGGCCACCAGGGACAACGGCAAATCGCATCCGGTCTTTGGGGTTTCGCGCAATAGGGGCTTCGATCTTTCCCTTTATGGTGAGCGAAGCCGAACCATCTTTTTCCTTAATTTCTCCGTGAACCAGGGCGAGATACTCCTTGGCTACCTTCCGCTCTTTAAATTGGGCCTGAAGATTGGCAAACGCTTCAGGAGTTTTTGCGACCGCTAAAACACCGGAGGTATCTTTGTCAAGGCGATGAACAATTCCGGCACGCCCCTCGAAGTCCTGCCTTGCCGGCAGGCAGGCTTGATGAAGGACGCGAGCGTCGCTCGCTAGCTTCCTCGCAAAGCTCGGATGTGGAGCCGCCCACCTCTTAATGCCAAGATACTTCTCAAGTTCGTCCTGAAGGGTCACCTCACCCCTAGTCGTTTCTGCGCGGTTTACAATCTGACCAGTCGGTTTGGAGACAACGAGAATAGAATCATCCTCAAAGATGATCTGCATCCTAATCCTATTCTAACCTAAAGGGGCAGCGGGGATAATTTCTTTTTATTTAACAAAGGTAATCTTTTCCGCAAACTTCCCCACGAACGGCAGCTCTTTCCTTTGCCCGTTAAGAACATTAATGATCCCAACAACACTTAAAATTCCTACACAAAGGTAAAGAAGCGTTTGCAACATCGAAAACATCCCCAGGGCTCCCCAGGTGTACCAGCTCCAGGTCATCGAACCTAAAATAAAGCTAAAGATGATCCACACCAGCGCCTCAAAGATAAAAAGGACTAAACCCTGCTTGACGTGGAACTTGACAAACTCATCTTTCTCTCCTGTTAAGAGAGGGACCAAACAAAGGGGCCCAAGATAAGCCAGAAGGGCCATCGTGTTTACTTCTCCTTTAGATTTTTGACCAATTTCTACCAACTTGACTCACCCCCCTTCGCTCTTTGAGCTTCGGAGGGGCAAGCCCCCCTCGCTCGCAAAGCGGTAATCATTACGTTCAGAACTCATATCGCAAATACGTGCGGATTGCTTCTATCAACGCCCCCTTATCAACTTGCAGAAGAAGGGCGGCTGAGCTAACCAAGATAATGATTGAGAGCCACTTAGTGTACCTTCCAGCAGTGCGTTGGAAAAGAAGGATCGCTAAGACAATCGTAATTAACGGGAAAACGAAGGCAACATCTCCCAAAGGAATCCAATAACCCTTAACATAGGCGGTCTCCTGGTCGAGAAAAGTGGCGAGGTTAAACTTGATAATTCCCTTAAGAGCGAGCGCCTCCAAGACCGTTAGAATCACCATTCCAACTGAGGCCGCTTTAGTGTAAGGCCCTGCCGTCCTAATCGCCTCATAGACCACCGCCGGGAAGTAGCCGATGAGGATCAGATAGGGATTGTTGAAGCCAAAAGAGAAAAGGATGAAAGCCAAGGCAAAAAGAGAACAGAGGATACAGATCGTTGTCGGGGTAGTGAATCCCCCACCCCTTTTTGTCTTTAGTTTAACGGCTTCCTCGGGAGTAACTTTTTCCCAAGCCATTGTTTCAAGCTAATTGAACCAAAAGCGGGGCTTTCGGGTCAACTGGAATCAACGGCGATCACGAGGGCCAAAACGGCAATGAGAATTACTGGAATAAATCCCTTTCTACCCAACACAAATTTCCTCATCGGTTATCCTGTTAATCCGTCACCCTGATAGTCTCGATTATCTGCCGCCACTCCGGTTCGTAGTCAGGTCCATCTCTAAGGAAAGAGAAGAAGCACTGAAAGAAAAGGCAATACTTAAATTCCGGGTCAGCGTGGCAAACGGGACCCAAACTTTTCTCAAAAACAAAGTAAAGAGAATGAATGATCCGCTCACCTCCGTGCCCGGGGCAGAGTGGATCGTCCGTGTTGTCGTAAACGTTTCTTGATAGAACCTCTACCTTCCCTTCCTTAATAGCGACCTCATACCCTATATCCACGCACCGAAGGACAAGTCCGCCCGTATTAATCCCTATATTGCTCGTCGGATTACCGAGCCTTGTTTCATCAGATAAAATTAGTCGAACTCCTTTTTCTTCCGGTTCTGTACTTCCCTGATAAGTCTTAGGGTATTTGAAAGATATACCGTAGAACTCGTTTTCATAAGTCTTCCAATCCTTGGTTAGGTCTTCTCCTGGTTTAGTTTCGGGCTCCTCCCCTGGCTTTTCTTCTTCCTCCTCAGGTCTCTCTCCTCTCCTGAACATCTCTTTAATGTTTGGGCGAAGCCATTTGTCAAGACGGTTCGTTCTCCAAGCTAAACCAATCCCCACTCCACCAACAGCGATCACCAGGGCTAAGACTGTAATAAGAATTACTGGAATAAATCCCTGCCTGCCGGCAGGCATGGCTTTTCTTATCATTCAGGCACGACGCCGGCGAAGCCGGAAGAGATATCAGTGACTTTGAGCGGTTTGCTCCCCTCTTTCAACCCAATCACGTAGATGTCCTGAGTGGGATCAACCGAGTAAACAAGATACCGATCCTCGGGACCGGCGAAGTAAACATCCGTTACCCCACCGGCAAAGGTAACCCTCCGTTCGGAAGTACCATCTTTCTTCGAGAGATAGACATCGCTCTTTCCATCCCGATAATCGACAAACGCCCGCAACTTCTGAGCCGCAGAGTAAACTTCAATCACTCCCGAGCAGAAGCCGAAAGTACAACTATAATCTTTGAGGACTGGGACTGGGGCAGAAACCTTGACCGCAGACCCAGCAGCAAGATCGTAGGAGTAGTAATCGCTCTCATCAGTCTCCTTATAAACCACCTTTTTCCCGTCATTAGAGAACCGGAGATACTCCCAAGGAGCAACGGCAACTATCTTCTTCCGACCTGTTCCATCGGAATGGACAAGGTAAACCCCCGTTTTATCTGGCTGACCGTAACTATAAACACTGAGGGCGATCCAGTCCGACTTAGGAGAGAGGGCGACGGCCATAAGCGATGCTTCAGCTCCAAAGTCAACACTTTTCACCAACGTGGAAACAGTTAGAGCTGGAACCTCGACAATCTTTATCTCCCCTTCTCTTCTTTCCTCCTCACTCCAAAAGCAAGTTTCATAGACAAACCCGCTTCCATCTGCTATCCAACCCTAAGGTAACGGATTGGCGTCAAAGGAGAGTCTTTGAAGGGCCCCTCCTGAAATCTCGTTATAGTAAAGGAGGCGTCCGAGATCACCGTACTCATCCTTCTGGTTGTCACGGTTGGAGAGGAAGATAATCTTCTGCTTGTCAGGGGAAAGGTAAGGCGAGGTGTCATCAAAGCCGGCCTTGTTCTCCCAGATCTTAACTGAATCTGAGCCGTCGAGCTTCGCCCAGTAGATTGCGTCGTTCCCGTCTCTGTTCAAGTCAAAGACTACCTTTCCTTTGCCCAAAAGCTTGATCTCTCCCATATCCTTAGCGACGTTCTTAACGAGCTCAATCGTTTGGCGGAAGTCGTAGTACCCCTCCTTGCTGATCGTTACCTCCGGAGTCCCGATGATCACCTCTTCCAAAACAAACTTCCCATCTTTGTCAGTCGTTGTCTCGGCCCCAGCGGCGATCACCTTCGCCCCAGCAACAGGAGTCCCGTCAACGTAGTCCACTGCCTCCCCACTGAGTTCAGCAGTTGCAATCTGCAATGAGAAAACCAACTCCTTATTTGGTCCCCGGCTCAATCCCATCGTCTGGAAGAAATCCTTGAAACCGGGAAGGGAGACTTTAAAGGTTACCTCCCTCGCTTGCAACTTTTCAAAGAAGACCTTCCCCTGCTCATCCGTTTCCAACACCTGGCCGTCAGCCTGCCTCGCCGAGTCAAGGCGGGCCTCTACCAGCACCCCTACCAACGGGCGCCCCGTTTGACTATCCTCAAGGATAACCATAATCTCGGCTCGGTTATATTGGAAATAAAGCTCTGCAAAGAATCCGGTCTTCCAACCGGCGAAAGCAGATCCACTGAGAACAACGATTAAAAGAAGGGCAAAGACACCTTTTCTCCCAACCCTTAAAAGCAGGTGATGATAAAAGTGTTTCAAGTCAACCAAAATCGAATCTCGCCCAGTTTGCTCAGCCATTAGTCTTTTTCGCTGACCTTCTTCTCACACTCAACACAGAAACGGGCTTGGGGGAGTGCCTCAAGCCAAGCACGATCAATCGGTTCGCCGCTGCCCATCGACAAGATCTTAGCAAACTTCATCACTCAGGAACGACGCCGGCAAAGCCGGAGGAGATATCAGTAATCTTAAGCGGTTTGCTCCCCCTCTTTAGACCGACTACGTAGAGAGCACTTTCCTGCTCACGACTGACCGAATAGACAAGATAACGATCGTTGGGACCGGCGAAGTAAACATCCGTTACCCCACCGGCAAAGGTAACCCTCCGTTCGGAAGTACCATCTTTCTTCGAGAGATAGACATCGCTCTTTCCATCCCGATAATCGATAAACGCTTTCAGCTTTTGGGCAGAAGAATAAACTCCAACCCGATCAGCTGGGCAGGTCGAAATCTTTGTTTCCTTATCGGAGGCAATGTCGTACGAGTAGCATACGCGCTTTCCTTCGCGCCACTGTTCATAAAATACCTTCTTACCATCCTCTGAGAACCCTACCGTGCCACCACCCTCCCAATAGCTTGCAGCCGCATAAGTAGAGATCCGCCTCCTTCCCGTACCGTCTGGGTGGATAAGATAAACCCCTGTTTTGTCGGGCACATCATAGTTCTCGACATTAAATGCGATCCAGTCCGACTTTGGCGATAAAGCCAAGAGCCGCATCTCTACATAATCATCGCCAACTTTAAAGCCGGAATCCTTCACAAGTGTGGAAACAGTCAGAGTCGGAACCTTAACAATCTTGATCTCCCCGTATGTCGGCCACATTGCGGCATAGGCAAGCGGTAAGATCTTCCTCTGCCAACCTTCCCCCTCACTCCGAGAGTAGGTCTCATAAACGAACCCGCTCCCATCAGCCAACCAACCACGAAGTCTCAAACCAGTGTCAAAGGAAATCTTTTGGAGAGACTCCCCCGAGGTGTCGTTATAGTAAAGGAAATACTGAATATCACCATACTCACCTTTCTGATTATCGCGGTTGGAGAGAAAGATGATCTTCTGCTTATCAGGGGAAAGATAAGGCGTGGTGTCGTCAAAACCGGCTTTGTTCTCCCAGGTCTTGCCCAGACCCGAGCCGTCGAGCTTCGCCCAATAGATCGCATTTTTTCCATCGCGGTTGGAGACAAAAACTACCCTCCCTTTAGCAAGAAGCTTAATCTCCCCCATCTCTTCAACCACATTCTTGGAAAGTTCAACCGTTTGACGAAACTCAAAGTACCCATCCTTGCTAATTGTTATTTCCGGGGTTCCAACAATCACTTCCTCAAGAACAAATTTTCCATCCTTACCGGTTGTTGTCTGCCCACCGGGAGCAGCTACCTTTGCCTCAGCAATGGGAGCACCATCCACGTAATCTGTCGCTTCCCCCACTACCTCACTGGTTGCAATTTGCAGGGAAAAAACCAACTCTTTGTTTGGACCACGCTTTAACCGAACGGTTTGGAAGAAATCTTTAAATCCGGGAAGAGAGACTTTAAAGGTTACCTCCCTCGCCGGCAACTCTTCAAAAAACACCTTCCCTCCCTCATCCGTCTCCAACACCTGCCCATCGGCTTCTACCGGAACTCCCAGAAGCAGTCGGCCGGTTTGGCTATCCTCAACCACCACCATAATTGCTGCTTGGTTGTACCCGCGATAAATCCTTGCCCAGAAGCCAGTCTTCCAACCCCCAAGCGCTGCACCCCCAAAAAGTGCAATAAAAAGGAGAATGAGAAAGCCCTTTCTTCCAATCTTTAAGGAGAGATGATGAAAAAAATGTCTTAAATCAGTCCAAAGTGAGTCGTGCCTAACCTTCTCTTCCATTAACCTCTTTTTCCTTTGATTTTTCTCTCACAGGTAACGCAATAACGAGCTTGGGGAAAAACTTCAAGCCGGGCGCGGTCAATCCTGTTCCCACATTTCTCGCAGATCCCATACTTTCCAATTTTAAACTTTGATAAGGCCAGGCGTGTTTCTATTTGAAGCCGTTGGATGAGTCCTCTTTCGGCAACTACCTCGGTATGTCCAATCTCCTCCCCCGCTTCCTCCACAAACTCAGGATTCCCCACATCACGCTCTGGAACAAGGAAAGGATCGCGCTCACTGATCTTCTTCTCCTCTTTTGCCAGATGCTTCTCTTCGGCAGTGAGCCGTTCTTTAATCTTTTTCAGAAATTCTATCGGTGGATGACGCATCTTCCCCTCCCGCCCGCTTTTGGCGGATCCGACTTACTTTTAACCTAAATCGAAGCTGTTTTTCAATCTCGCCTAAAAATGTCGGGACAGAAAATTTTATCTGAAGGGAAGGAAACAATTTGCGGGAGCGTAAAAACTGATAAAGCAACCCAGCAAAACCGGCGGTGAGAAGCGTCGCACCCAACAAATAATTTAGATCAATCCCCAAAGCCACGGCCTTTACCTGCCGCAAATACTCTCCACCAACCGTAAGAAAACCCGAGAGAAGAAGATAAAGAAAGAAGACAACGCCTGTGGTTACCACCTTTCTTTTGACAAATATAAGAATAAGAGTTAGTCCCAGATAACCAAAGGCGGGGGAGATAACCGAAGAGAGATAACCAGTAACCTGTGCTCCCAAAAAACCGATTGCCTGCCCCAAAGCGACAATCGGTACCACAAGATCAGCGAGCTTAAAGAAGGACCAACCAGAAGTAGCGGCGCGCCGCCTAATATAAAGGTAAAAAGCAATTAACCCAAGAAGGAACGATGGCATCCAAAAGATCCCCTCCCCTACTCTAAAAATCGCCAACGGATCGTTAAACAAGGATGGTTCACCGGTTAAAAGGATAAAGGAGAGCCGTCCCCCAAAAAGAGCGGAAAGTGTACAAAGGAAGATCAGATCAAAGATTGGGTCCGAGGCGAAACCTTCCCTTGTCGCTCCCCGCCAGAAAAGAAAAACGCCCACAAGGAAGATTGCCGCCAAAATCATCCCAAAGCTATAAACCGAAAGTGGACCAAGCTGAAGAAGAAGGTTAGGCAACACCATTAGGTTAAGACGATTTTCGCATTTTTGTGGTAATAAGCGCAAAAACGAGTCCCAGAATCTGCTCTCTAAGAAATGCAAAAAGTACCGCGGATGCTCCGACAGATGCAATCAGAAGGGTGGGGTTAAAAATATCGGCGATTACCCCTCCGGCAATCACAAAAAAAGCGGTGAAGGTAGAGGTCAACATCCCAAATGTTCCAAAGGTGCGTCCCCTTGCCTGATCAGGAGTAATTCGCTGAAGAAGGACAGTAACAGGCACGGTGATAAAAGTCAAAGCAACCCCCAAAGTAAAAGTGAAGATTCCCACAAGCAGGGAAAATCCTGGAAGACGTTCAAAGGCAAGCGGTACCCCTTCCATCCCCAATCGAGAAGAATATTCCACCACCGTATTAAAAGAGTCTCCGATTCTTCCAGCAAAATGCACCCGCAACGCAGGAGAGGCAGCAAGGAGAAGAAGAGCTAAGCCAAAAACAAGAAGCCCTCCTTTAATCATCTTTTTTTCTCCCCAGCGATTACCAAACTTTCCCACCAAGCTTGTCCCCAAGATAAGACCGAAAGCAGCAGGAACAACCCCCACGAAGCTTAGATCCCTTGCGTCAATCTTCAAACCCTGCTCCATAAACCCCGGAGCAACTGCCCCTGCCGCTCCCATTCCCCCATAAAGCAATGCCAAGAACAAACCGGTGGTAAAAACTGTCTGCTTTCGCGCTAAAAAGAGAAGCTCATCTTTGATCTCCCCCTTAAAGTAAGAAAGGGAGGGCAGCGGTTTTCTTCTCCTTTTTGCTTCAATTGGGGGAAGAAAAGAGACCAAAAGAGCTCCTAAGAGGACAAAACAGGTTGCCAAAACAAAAGGAGCTCTGTAGCCGAAAAAACGAAGCAAAGGTCCGGCTAAAAGAAACCCCACCACCACGGCCACGGTAATTGTTAAGGAAAAAAGCGAGTTAGCCGCCAAAAGTTCATCTTTTTTAACGATCCGAGGAAGGATGGCATTTTGCGAAGGAAAGAAAAACTCGTCAATCCCCTGAGCAATAAAGGTAACAAGAAGAATTAAGGGGAAGCTCTCCCTAGCAAAGATGAAACACAAAACTACCAAGCCCCAAAGAATATCGGTGGCAATGATGATCTTTTTCCGATCGAAGTTGTCAGCCATGGTTCCCGCCACTAAGCTTAAACTAACTGAGGGAATAAGAAAGGCCAGGATCCAAAGAGAGACGGCGAGATTCACCTTGGTTAATTCAAAGACCCAGATAATCAAAGCGAAGTTCACCATGTTGTAGGCCACCTGCTCCAAGGCGTGATTCGCCCAAAGTTGGAGGAAACTGTGGTTTTTAAGAAGACCTTTCGCTTTAGCAGGGATCATAGCGTTAAAAGTGAATCCTCCCCGCCGTAGCCGTCGGGGCGGCTTCCATATCTTCTCACGTCGAAATGTGGCGTCGCTTCGCTCCTTCCTTTTCTCCTCACGTCGAAAAGTATAGCGTATTTAGATTATGTAAGATCCAACAGAGGAAGAAGTTGTTTCTCTCCTTTGACAGGACCAATAAGGGCAAGGTTGAGACCTTCATTCACAAAAATTTCTCGCGCAACACCTTGAACCTCTTTAGCAGCAACGGCATCAATCTTTTTCATCAGCTCCTCCGGCGTTTCAATTTTCCGCTCTAGTACTTCCTGCCCCACTAAAAAACGGGCGACAAAGCTTGAGCTTTCAAGACTAAGGACCAGCTCCCCTTTGATTATCTCCTTCGCCTTACTTATCTCCCTTGAAGGAACTGGTTTATCCTTCAGCCGTTTCAACTCCCCAATAATCGCTTCAACCGCCTTTCCCGTCTTTTGATTGTTCACTCCGGCAAAGGTCACCAAAGTTCCAGTGTCAGTATAAGGGGCCATTAAAGACCCAACGTAGTAGGCCAACCCCATCTTCTCCCTTAATTGGAGGAAAAGCCGAGAAGACATCCCCTCCCCTAGAATCGTATTTAAAACTGCACAGGCATATTTTTTGGGGTGACTCAACGGATAGCCACGAACCCCCAAAGCAAGATGGGTCTGATTGGTCTTTCGCTCTTCAATTAAGATCTCTGGCTTCCCCTGCCTTGCTTTGAAAGGAAGAGGCTTGCTAAGTTTCGCGGGTTGAAGCTTCCCCAACCGCCAGCGTACCTCAGCAAGTGCTTTCTCCCTATCGGTATCACCGGTGACCACAACCACCGTATTTTCTGGTTTAAACCAACGGCTGGTGTAATCAAGAAGGTCCTCACGGCACATCGCCTTGATCGTCTCCTCCCGCCCCACCGTCTCCCAACCTAAAGGATGCTCCCCAAAGACAAGTTTGTTATAAAGATCACCGATATGCTCTCGGGGATTATCCCGGTGCATCCGCCGCTCCTCAAGAATCACTCCTTTCTCCCGTGCGATCTCCTTCTCCTCAAATTTAGAGTTTAAAAGGATATCGGATAAAACATCGAGCGCGAGGGGAAGATGTTTTGAAGCCGCTTTGACATAAAAGCCAGTCAGCTCCTCACCGGTAAAGGCGTTGAAATCCGCCCCGATCCCTTCAAGCTCACTTGCAATCGCTAAGGCAGTGGGTCGGCGCTTTGTCCCCTTAAACATCATATGCTCGGTGAAGTGAGCAATCCCTTGGTGCTGCCGCTCTTCAAAGCGCGAGCCAACCCCGGCAACGATCATCGCCGTTACTGACTTTACTTGGAGCATCGGGGCAATTAGCACCCGCAAACCGTTTTTGAGGGTATCTTTTTGATAGTCCATAAAGCTGCTTCGATTCTCGTTTATGCTCAATGATACCGCACTGGCGCTGGGTTTAAAACAAAAACGCCAGGTGCCAAAATCAGGTGTGGCACCCGGCGCTGAAATAAGCTACGGCCTAACAGAGATCATCACCAACCGTTTGGAATCGAAACTGTAAGGACTACCATCCAAACCACCGTAGATTTCAACAGGTTTAAAACCAGCAGCGCACATGATCCTTGCAAGATCCGCTGCGGAGTAAATCCTTTCGTTGTGCTCCCCGGTTCTCTCCGCTTTTTTCTCAAGATCTTGGAGAATCACCGAAGCGTGGATTCGATTAGCCCAAAAGTCAAACCGGTGTTCGGTTAGGAACCGGGCATTACCATTGGAAGATTCTTCCCACATCCTCTCCCTAAAGTTCTTCACGATCCAAAAGAGATTCATGGTATCGATCAAAACCTTCGCTTTGGGTTTAAGCGCCGCGTGAAGTGAACGAAGGGCGATCAAATCGTCCTCCTCTGTCAGATAGCCCAAACCAGCAGTGAAGAGATTGATCGCATAGTCTGCCTGTATCGAAGCCGGGGTTTCACGGAAGTCAGCGCAGACGGTAGCGATCTCAACTCCCGCCTGAGCCGCAGCCGCCTTTGCTCCTTCAATATACTCAGGGCAAAAATCGAGCAAGGTAACTTTAAATCCTCGCTGAGCGAGACGAACAGCATGCCTTCCCCAACCACCAACCCAATCAAGGATGTGAGTACCAGGCTCAGGCTTCAAAAGCCCCAAGAGTAGCTCAACCTCCCTTTCCGTTCGCCCATTATCAAGCATCCAATCGTAAGCGCGACCGTAAAAGTCATCCTCTCCCCCAAAGAAACGGTAGATCCAACTCTCCGCCATCTTTACCTCTCCTTTTGATTCAATTTTTGTTGCGTCCAGTCTACCTCAAAGCTATAGGATTGTCAACAAACAAAAGAAAACGGCCACTTGCGAAAGCGCAAATGACCGTTACTAAGGTTTAACGAAACGCCACTCCCCCGACGGGAGCCGGTAGCGAATCCCATAATGGACATGGCGACCCTTGGTATAACCGGTGTCGCCCATCAGCATCAACCGGTCGCCTCGGCTAACTAGGTCCCCCACTTTGACCGCGGGTTCTTCCGCTCCGTGGCCTAAGATGATCTGCCAGCGCTCATTCTCGATAACCACCGTCCAACCAGTGACATCGAGTGCCACAACAGGACAATCACCAGCATCTGGCAGAGGGGTAAAAGTGATGGCAAAATCGCAGGAATTTTCGATGAAACCGGCGAAGACCATCTTCCCGTTGAGGGTCGAGTGGAGCCAAACCTCACCTGAGTTGCCGGCGGCGATATCCATTCCTCGGTGGAGAAGAGTTCTCACCTCAACAACCGGATAGTATGGATTCTCGCTAAAGCGTGGATCATCCTCCTCGGTAACGGGAATCCCAACAGGAGCATTAGGATCAGTCTTTTGAGCCAGCTCGGCGGTTAAGTCCTCATAAAAGTACTGCACCCGAGCCGCCCAAGCACCGTTTGGAGGGTCAATCTGGCTGGCATACTTCTCCTCAAGGGCCTGGAAAGTAAGACGGCCCTCGTCGAAGTAATACTGTGCCAGAAGCTGGGAGATGTAGCGAGCACCGTCTTGAAGCGATCCAAGATCGCTTAAGCTCGCATCGGTTCCCGATTTATCAATCCCCCAGAGGTTCCCTCGTTCATAAGCCGAGGAATAAGCTCCAAGATGAGATTCATGGGCAGCAATCGCCGCAGTCCAAAGGGGATTGACATCCTCCAACTGATTTTCCTTAACGATCATCAACCACTCCTCAAGCGTCACCGGCGAGTACCACATATAAGTGGCGTACTCCTGGATCACCTCGGCGATAACCGCTGCAGGAATATCCTCAGGATAATTGGTTGAATAGAAAGCGCCCAACGGCTCTGGGCGGAGGGCGACAGCTTCCTCCTCCCTAATGGGCGCAACCTGAATTATCACCTCCGGCTCTCCTCGGTATCCCCAAAGCCACCATGAAAAAAGATAGGCGGCGATGAGAAGAGCCAGAAAAAGTTTCGAATTCCCTCTCCGGGTCTCCGTCATCGTCGCCTCCTTCCTATCTCTTAAGTTTGGCTTCTGCCTGGACAAAGATGGCATTGACGATCACCACCAACCAGACAAGCCAGACGCAAAATCTGAGGGCGTTGGCCGGATCCCCCCAACCAATGAACTGTTGAAAGGTCCGGTTGGCGAAGATTAGATAGTCAAGGCCGGCAGGAAAGACTGAAGCCTTGAATAGGGACCAGCGCCACTGCCAACCACGCTCGAGACTTCGCATCACCGCGATCATATTCAAGACCGCGTAAATCAGCCCCAGAACAAAGGGCATCGCCAGTCCTGTCCCAATGCGATCGATAAACGCCATCGTCTCCCCGCTCGGGAAGAGATAGACGAAGAGAAAGATGATCGCCAAGGCCAGTTCGAAAAACATCGGGGGAGTAACGCTGAAGAGGCGGAGCGTGGTTTCCACTTCCTCAAGAAACCAACCGACTGCCACCCCCAGGCCGCGCAGCAACACCCCGACGAGGTCAAGAACCCTCTGTCCTACAGTTTTTCTCTCTTCCACTTCTCTCCTCCTTTTTTAAGTTTTTGAGTTCAAGGGGTTATACCCTATAGGATAGCACGGGGAGTGTCTTTTGTCAAAATTTCTAATGCGGCGGAAAGCGAACGCCGTTTCCGAGAAAACACTATCCGAGCTTCAAACCCGCTCAACGTACTTTCCGGTTTCGGTGTTGACACAGATCACATCCCCTACTTTAATAAACATCGGGACTTGGAGTTTGTAACCGGTTTCAAGAACCGCCTCCTTCGTTCCCGCCGAGCGGGTATCTCCTTTCTCTGATGGTCCTGTTTCGGTCACTTTTAGCGTCACTTTAAGAGGGAGTTCCACCGAGAGCGGCTCTTCCTCAAAATAAAGAATAGTAGTTTCAGTTCCCTCCGGCAGGAATTTTGTCACCCCCTCCGCAATTGCAAAGGGGATGGAAAACTGCTCAAAGCTTTGAAGATCCATAAAATAGCCGCTTTTCCCATCTGAGTACAAAAATTGTCCTTTCTTGCGAGCGATCTCTGCTTCCTCAATTGTCGCTCCAGAGATAAAGCTTTTTTCAACAATTGCCCCGGTTTTTAGGTTACGGACCTTAGTTTTGATATTTGCCGCTCCCCGCCCCATTTTGGTGTGGGTGTAATCCAAAACAAGGAAGGGTACCCCTCCTTCGGCAAAAACGGTTCCTTTTCGAAGTTCGGTTACTGACAACATCGTTTGAAACTTTAAGCTAAGCTTAATTTATCAGAAACTGTAAAAATTGTCAGCCGCGATGGCTGCAAGGATCTCTCACTTCACAAACACACCATAGATAAGGCCTGAGATCGTACAGAATACCATTATCAGAAAAACATAAGCCAAAGTCCTTTTTGTCCCCATCAATCTTCTTACAACAAGGATGCTTGGCAACGAAATTACCGGATCAGCTAAAAGGTAGGCAAGTAAGGGACCTTTCCCCATCCCCAAACCAAGAAACATCTTAGCCATTGGGACCTCCACCAGTGTAGGAAAGTACATAAAAACTCCAAATGAGACAGCAGTGAGGTTGGCAAGAATTGAATTACCGCCAAGATAATTTGCTAAAGCATTCTCCGGAATTAAAGAAGTTAAGACACCGGCTCCAAATATCCCAACCAGTAGCAGGGGAAAGATTACCCTAAAAAATACCCAAGTTTCTCTTAACCAGCTTCCGATTTCTCCTCTCTTAAAACCGGCTTTAAGTTCAACGAGCAGTAGAGCAATTAAACTGGTTAATCCTATTATTTTTACTTCTCCCCCTACCTTTGATGCCCCAAAAATCAGGACCGCAAACAATGTGGCAAAAAGGGTTAACAAACGATAGTGAAGAAATTTTTTAAGAACGTCATCCTTGAAGTTTTCAAGAATACTACCTTTGGTTGACGCCTTCCCGATCCCATCTAACCCCTCCTCCTCCCTAATCAACTCTGATACCAACTTCTTATCCTCAACCCCCTCCTCTTTAAACATTTTGGAGATCAGCAAGCCGATGACGATCGCAAAAGTAATTGATAAAACTATTCTGGAAAGGGCAAAATCCCAACCAATAACACTTCCTGTGAATACAATTGCCAAGATATTGGTAGCAGGAGCGGTATACAAAAATGCAATAGCTGGGCCTATTCCGGCACCTTTCTTTTTTATTCCCGCAAAAAGTGGCAAGATGGTACAGGAACAAACCGCTAATAAAAGTCCCGCGATTACCGACAGTGGATAGGCTTTGTATTTTGGTACATCTCTCCCAAGATATTTTGTTACCTTTTCTTTTGGCAAAAGTGCAGAGATAGCTCCCGCAATGAAGAAGGCAGGAACCAAACAAGTTAAAACATGCGCCCTCAAATAGTCAAAAAGGGTATAAAATCCACCCGAAATTGCCTCCAAGATTAAGTCCTGAGTCATAAGAAAACTACTGCTTGAGCCACTTTTTTATCTCTTCAACCTCTGGAATTCCTCCCTGAGAAATTAACCTTCCATCAATTGCTAAACCAGGACTCATCATCATTCCCATCTCAATCATTTTGCTCACGTCAAAAATGTGCTCAATTTCTGCCTCAATCCCTAGCTCCTCAACGGCTTTTTTGACATTTTCCTCAAGCGCAAAACATTTTGGACAACCAGGACCTAAAATCTGAATTTTCATATGGCACCTCCTCTCCCTAGTAACCCAAGAATAGGTTTTATTATTTTTCTCCCTTCAGGCGTTAAAGAATAATAAATTCGCCTCCCTTTTCTCTCGTTAGTTACCAGCCTTGTTTTCTCTAAAACACGCAAGTGATGCGAGGTAAGGTTCTGGGGAAGATCAAGCTTCTCGATCATTTCACAAACGCAAAGTCTATCTTTCTGCAAAAGGCAAAGTATCTTTAAGCGGTTTACCTCACTGAATATTTTAAATAACTGAGAAATCCTCTTCATTTCTCTATTTTTTAGTGATAGGGTATAGCAACACTCGGAACTCATAATATTAACTACAACCAATTATATCAACCGATATTGATATATTATACGGGGACGTTTGACTTGTCAAGACTAAAAATGGTGGGCGAGAGAGGAGTCGAACCTCCATGGGGTTGCCCCCACGCGCTTTTGAGGCGCGCGCGTCTACCATTCCGCCACTCGCCCAACACCCTCTATTATACAATGAAGGTTGAGGTGTTTGAACTGAAGGCGGGTTTTTCTCCAACCGGAGATCAACCACAGGCGATCAAAAAACTTGTTGCCGGAGTAAAAGCCGGTCTCAAAAACCAGGTTCTTCTGGGAGTGACCGGCTCAGGAAAAACCTTTACGATGGCAAATATCATCAAGCACCTCCAGATGCCGGCTCTGGTCATCTCCCACAACAAAACCCTCGCCGGCCAGCTTTACCAGGAGATGCGCGACTTTTTCCCTAAAAACGCCGTCTCCTACTTTGTCTCCTACTACGATTACTACCAGCCCGAGGCTTATATTCCCACAACCGACACTTATATTGAGAAAGAAGCGCAGATCAACGAACTGATCGATAAGCTGCGCCTGCAAGCAACCGCCAACATCATGTCCCGGAAGGATGTCGTGGTTGTCGCCTCCGTCTCCTGTATCTACAACATCGGCTCTCCTGTTGAGTGGGGGCGCTTTATCCTTGATGTGAAAGCGGGGGGTAAAAGCGATCAAGCCAAAATCATCGCCCGTCTTGTCCAGCTCCAGTATGAGCGCCGTGAGTTTGAGTTTACGCGGGGGACCTTTCGGGTTCGCGGCAGTTACCTTGACATCTATCCCGCTTATGAGGATGCTGCTTACCGGATAAAGCTTAAAGATGGAAAAGTTGAGAAGATCCTCAAGTTTGAACCGGTTTCAGGAAGAACACTGGAGACGGTCCCCCACCTCCTCATCTATCCCGCCAAACACTATTTGACCGATCCCCAAACGTTTGCGCAGGTGGAGGGGCAGATCAGAGCTGATCTCAAGATGGAATATCGCACTCTTAAAAAACAGGGGAAGTTAGTTGAGGCACAGCGGCTCCTGCGGCGGGTCAACTACGATTTAGAGATGATTAGGGAGGTTGGTTATGTCAACGGGATCGAAAACTACTCCCGCTATTTTGATGGAAGGAAAACCGGCGAGCCCCCTTATACCCTTTTGGACTACTTCCAAAGCTCCTACGGTGACCGTTTCTTGGTCTTTATCGATGAATCCCATATGAGTCTTCCTCAGCTTCGCGGGATGTTAAACGGCGATCATTCCCGAAAAAGGACGCTAATAGAGTTTGGTTTTCGCCTCAAAGCGGCTTTTGACAACCGGCCCTTGACTTTCCCTGAGTTTTACAAGATCCCTCCTCACCTAATCTATGTCTCCGCCACTCCTGATGAATGGGAGATTAAAAAGTCACAAGAGGAGGTTGGGAGGAAGCGGTTTACCCCCCACGGCGGCGTTGTTGACCAGCTGGTTCGGCCAACAGGAATTGCTGATCCGCAGGTTATTGTCCGACCGGCGAGGAATGAGGTTCAGGATCTTATCGGTGAGATCAAGAGGCGAATGGAAAAGAAACAACGGGTCCTTGTCACCACCTTAACCAAGCGTACTGCCGAGGATTTAGCCGATTATCTTTCCGAGCGGCAGATCAAGGTCGCTTATCTTCACAGCGATATTGAGACCCTTGAGCGCTCCGACATCCTTGATCATCTTCGCCTGGGGAAGTTTGATGTTTTAATCGGAGTCAATCTTCTTCGGGAGGGGTTGGACCTGCCAGAGGTCGCCCTGGTGGCGGTTTTGGATGCCGATCGGGAGGGGTTCTTGCGCTCCAAAACCTCCCTCATCCAAACGATGGGCCGCGCCGCCCGCAATGTCGCCGGGCAGGTAATCCTTTATGCTGATACAATCACCCGCTCGATCAAGCAGGCAATCACTGAGATTGAAAGGCGTCGAAAGTTTCAGCTGGAATACAACAAAAAACACAGGATCACCCCCCAAACGATCATTAAGCCAATTCGGGAAAAGATCATTGTGGCAAAGGAGGATATCCTCCATATCGAAAAACCCAAAGGAGCCTACACCGAAGATTTTCTGGAGGCAATCAAACCCGAGGCTTTAACCCCCTATGACAAAAAAAAGCTGATTGGGCGTCTTGAGGGGGAAATGCGCCACCAAGCAAATGACCTCAACTTTGAGCTGGCGATCAAGATTAGGGATAAAGTCCGCGAATTAAAATCGGCCTAACACTTTCTGCGTCACGAGAAAGAAAATCTCGTCTGACCTCCTTTTCACTCCTGTAGGTCACCATCACGGGAAAATATTTCTCGGCAGCGCGAGTCTTGCTATTGCCCAGCTTTGGCAAAAGACCAAACTCCCAAAAGGACAAAGAGAAAGGCAAAGAAGGAGACAATAATTAAGTCTTCAACAACTCCAAGTTTTACACCAAAAATTGTGATCTTGAAGGTCTCGGCTATCGCCGAAGGAACAGCCAAAAAGTGAAAGGTAACCTGCCGAATAAGATCAACGCCGTAAGTAGCAGGATTCACCTTACTTAAAATCTCCATCCACCGAGGGACATTCACTAAAGGAAAAAGAGCACCGGAGAGGAAAAACATTGGCATCATAAAAAGGTTCATCACCATCTGGAATCCTTCGGTCGAGCGAAGACGAGAAGCAACCACCATCCCCAACGAAGCTAAGGCAAAGGAAACAAGGAAAATGGCAGGAGGAAGCGCCAAAACCATCCCTACCCCAAGGCGGACATTCACCAACGGCGCCAAAACAAGCATCAAAAGTCCCTGAAGCATCGCCACCGTTGCTCCACCCAAAATTTTTCCCAAGGCAATACTTGCCCGCGATACCGGCGCAACCAAGATTTCTCTCAAGAAGCCAAACTCACGATCGCGCACGATTGAAATAGAAGAGAAGAGCGAGGTCATGAGCACCGTCATCCCAATCACCCCCGGAAAAAGAAACTGGATAAAATCGAAACCTTCCTGAGCTCCAAACAGCTGAAATGTTCCTCGCATTCCCGATCCGAACATCACCAACCATAAGAACGGCATCGCTAAAGAGGAGATGATCCTTGGCTTGTTGTGCCAAAAGCGCAGAACCTCTCGATACCAGATGATGTAGATATCATTTAAAGTCTGCATCAGTGAAACCTCCCCCTCATTCGGGATTTCATCTTCTCCAAACGAGTGGCACCCTCATCCCTGATATCCCGACCGGTGAGCTCCAAAAACACGTCGTTCATCGTCTTGGCTTTGGTTTTTTCCTTTAGTTGTTTTGGCGTTCCTGCAGCAACAATCTTTCCATAATCGATAATCGCCACCCGATCGCAGTATTCGGCCTCATCCATATAGTGGGTTGTCAAAAAGATGGTGATCTTCTCCCTCTTATGCAGATCAAGAACATAATCCCAAATTTTATTTCTGGTTTGAGGGTCAAGTCCTAAAGTCGGTTCGTCCATAAACAAAATCCTGGGATGGTGCAGAAGGCCCCGAGCCACCTCCAGTCTCCTCTGCATTCCTCCTGAGTAGTTCTTGACCAGCTCCCCCCGGCGGTTCCAAAGCTCAACCATCTTAAGCATCTCTTGAGACCGCTTTTGATAGAGATCCCCAGAAAGATGATAAAGCGCAGCGTGGATCTTCAAGTTTTCCAAAGCGGTGAGATCTTCATCCAAACTGGGCTCCTGGAAGATAAGGCCAATGCTTCCCCTTACCATATCCTTCTCTCGGGCAACATCAAACCCGGCGACCTTTGCTTCCCCAGAAGTTGGAGTAAGAAGGGTGGTGAGGATCGAGATTGTGGTGGTCTTTCCCGCTCCGTTGGGGCCGAGAAAACCAAAAACCTCCCCCTCAGAAATCTCAAAACTGATATTATCCACCGCCGCAAGATCACCAAATTTTTTGGTTAGATTTT
>Ga0210051_1000898_pt1 | contig 29327 bp, 27 predicted proteins | sample CryGey092014_all_FD_185464 | JGI IMG/M metagenome (GOLD analysis project Ga0210051, IMG submission 185464) | Groundwater microbial communities from aquifer - Crystal Geyser CG23_combo_of_CG06-09_8/20/14_all (SPAdes) (version 2) | ecosystem: Environmental > Aquatic > Deep subsurface > Groundwater...
GGTATTTTATTTTCTGCTCCTCGTCCACGCTTTCTTTTATCTTCCGGATGTTTCTTTTTCTTCGATCATTCGCATGAAGTTTTTTCCTCGGCCCGCCTAAGTATAATTCGTCAAGCTCGATTCCATCTTGAAATGACCCGTTCTCTTTTTCTTGAAATTTTAGAATTTCCTTTCGGAAACAGTTAAACCAGTCATGTGTTGTGTTTCTGTTCACTCCGACGATTTTTGCCGCTTGAGTGGCGAAAATATCGCTGGAAAAACACTTCAAATTTTATTGACCTTCTGTTTGTGAAATTCTCCTGAATTTATATGACATATTTTAGATTTTAGCATGGATTTGCTAGTCTAGAGCCTACATATTTCTTCCGTGCCGCGAATAAACGTAAGGATCGCCCGCGTACGAGACTTCCAGGTGAATCGCAAAACATCTTCGTGCGCCTGTGCCGCAAGCCGCTTCGCGCGGTCGGAGTCGCGGAGAAGCGCGGTAACGCCGCGGGCAAGCTCTCCGGCATCGCCCGGGGGAACAAGAAGGGCATTACGCTCATTCAATATCTCGCGAATTGATGGAAGGTCAGACGCAACAATCGGCACGCCCGCGATCATATATTCGAACAACTTCAACGGGGAAGTCGCGTACACGGACTCTCTCGTCACGGGAACGTTTGGCAATACGGCAACATCGGCCGCCCGAAGGTAGAGCGGAATATCCGCGTGGGGCTTTTGCCCAGCCATGATAATATTGTCCGCCCGATGAACCGCGCGGAAATCAGTGCACTCGCGCGCGCTTCCGCCGACAAAAACGACAAGAGCGTCTTTCATGACATTCGCGGCACGCCCAAGAACATCCGCTCCTTTCCAATTATATAATTGTCCCGCATAAACAACGATGGGCTTTTTCCGGTCAAGTCCCAACTTTTCACGCGCTTCCGCCACGCTCTCCGTAACCGCGAATTCTTCCGGATCGATGCCATTCGGACAAACAAGCACGTCCGCGTTTTTACGCGGGAGAAATTCGCGTATCCTGTCGCGCTTCCACGCGTTCGTTGAAATGATAAAGGAAACGTGTTTGACAAGGAACGCGTACAACCAGAGTTTTCGCTCAGGAATATCGTGAATCTCAAGTGCCGTCGTCTTGCCTGCGAGCCGGAGTAAAAAAAGCGGCAGGGGTTCGCGCGAATAAACAACATCGGCGCGCGCAGAGAGCGAATAAAAAAACGCGGCGCACGCGAAGATCACTGATCGTATCCGAAACCCGACCGAGCCGAATCGGGGGAGATTTGCCGCCGGAAGTTTCTTGATTCTGAAATTGCGCTCCACTCCGTAGAAATCGAACGGATCGGTCGTTATCGGATTACCACGCAGATGCGGCACGATAAGCGAAACATCAGCACCCTCCCGCGCGAGTGCTTCGCACATCTTCATGATCTGAATGCCATGCGCCTTTTCGGTCGGAATCCGCGCGTTTGCGATAAAAAGAATATTCATAGCGTCATTTCCTCTGTGTCGACAGTTTCGCCAAAAATAACGAACTTGAAGACAAAAAAACTCCCGACCGAGATCGCCGCGAGTACGAAGAATTGCGCCGCCATATACCAGATACCCGCATATTCGACAAGCGCGTATACAGCAACGGCGTTTATGCCAAGATTTATAAGCTGGACAAGCAAAAAGAGAAACACTTGCGGCAACGTTCGTTGCATTTCAGTATTAGAAAACGTCCATAACTTCTGCAGGGAAAAACTCGCCGCAAATGCGATCGCGAACGCGATGACAAGCGAAAATACATACCACAGACCGGCACGCTCGGTGAGCGCGTAAAGGGCGGCGAGATTCACTGCCGCGGCGATCGAACCCGATACGAGATACCGAAAGAATTGCATGGAATATTTCATTCGTTTGTCTTGTTCCCAAGCATAATATCACACAAGCGTCCCGAAAAGCTCGACGACCTTTTTGAAGTCGGGAGACGCAAGGATCGCCCGCTCGCGAGAACGACCGGCGGCGTAGTAGTGCGCCAGAAACGACCTCCGCCCGCGCCACTCGTCCTTCTTATCGGCGCGTGCTTCTCCCGGGTGCAATAAGACCTCGACGGTCGTTTTCGCACCGGTTTCGCGCCGCGCCGCGATACTCCCGAGCGCGTGCGTGATACCGGCAATCGTCGCGTCCCCCGTCTCAAGCACCCCGATAAACCAATCGCTTACAGGGATATTCAATAGCCGTTTTTTATTGCGACGCGAAAGAATATTGAGCAGAAAATGCTTCAGAATATTTCCGTTCGCATAGTTTTTGAGCGAGACGGCGAAGAATGGCTCACGCGGAATCCGCATCCGGGAAAAACGATACCGCGCGCCGAGCGAAAGGATCGCGTCGAACACGAACGGGATCATGTGAGTATGCTGGTGCCCGTCAATCCCGATATCAATGCCTTCGCCCGCCGCTTGTCGCACCTTCTCAATCTGCGCGGCACATTCGCGCGCAACCTGTCGTCGCAATATTTCCTTTGTCGTGCGTGAAGAAAACAGGTACCGTAACACAAGCGACACAAATGAATATTTGAACTGCCCGTCCTTTCCGAGAAGGAGAGAGACTTCCGAGCGCGGCGCGACGGACGGCCCCTCGACAAGATTCAAATGAACCGAGAGGCGGAAGCACCCGCGTTTTGAGTACTCGGCAATCGCGTGCGCAAACGCATCGCCGTTCGCAATAACGCTCACGGACGAAACGAAGCCCGCGTCAACCGCTTCGAGTATGGTGTCGGTTATCCCTTCGGTTAAACCGTAATCGTCGACGCTTACGATAATACGCATAATCAGGATACGCGCGCGGAATCATCGTCGGAAATATTTTTTGTCCGCGCGATAACATACAGCGGTCGACCGATCACTTCATCTTGTATCGTTTTAATATATGAAGCGATAAAGCCAAGACACACCAAAATAATCCCCACGAGAAAAAGAATCATGATCGCAAGCATCGCCGTGCCGGACACTTCGATTCCGAGAGGATCGCCCATGACAACATCTTCAACGATAACAAACGCGCCGAGAAGTGCGGAGGTGATTGTAATGAATGCTCCCATATACCCCGCAATCATGAGCGGAAACAAGGTGTGCGTAAATACCACCGAATACGCAAGATTCATAAGTTTCTTTGTTCCATACGAAGCAGTTCCCGCATGACGCGCGGATGCGTCAAAAGATACATACGATCGCTTAAAACCAAGCCAATCAACCAATCCACGAGTAAAGCGATTACGCTCGGTAAACTGCTCAAACACGTCAGCGACCTTACGATCAATGAGCCGATAGTCAGTCGCATGCGGATCCATGGGAACATTACTTATCCCGTTCATTAATGCATAAAAAAGTGCGGCACCAAACCTCTTTAATACCCCCTCATGATTCCTTTTATTCCTCATGCCGATAACAACATCAGCTCCATTTTTCCATTTTTTCACAAACAAAGGAATAAGTTCGGGCGGGTGCTGCATATCGGCATCAAGCATAATAACCGCATCGCCATGCGCGTGATGAATTCCAGCCGAAAGTGCGATTTCTTTTGAGAAGTTACGGGAAAACTCAATATATTTTATGCGCGGATCCTCGTCAGCAAGTTTCTCGACAACCTTCCCTGTGTCGTCGGTACTGCCATCGTTGACAATAATTATTTCAAACATATATCCCAAGAGGTTCTTGCCAACATCCAAGATTGCGCGATAAATAACCGGAATGTTTTCTTCCTCGTTGTGCGCGGGAATCACGATTGATAAAAGTTTGCTCATTGTTTCGATAAGATCATGTATTTGCTCACCACTTCTTCGCGCGGATATGCGTCAAATATACCACTTTTTTTCTTCTTTTCATTCTCATAGGTGCCTGCATGCACGATAATCCGATCGGGAACACCCTTTTCCAAGAGGTCGAGTTTCGCTTTGCCGACCTCCTGACCATCATGCGGCCGCAGATATTGATAATACTCCGACGTTTTGAGAAAGACAACAACCTCGGGAACGTTGTAAATAAAAAGTGACGTGCTATCATCCGAGTTCGCAAAGTACGCGACAAGTTCATGCGATTTGTTGCTTCCGTAGTAATCGGCGACATAGGAATGAAACAAGAGCTGGTAGAGCCCGAGAGCGGAAAATGAGACAACGACGATAACACTCGCCGCGACGGCGTAATGGGCAATCATTTGCTTGCCAGCAACGCGACGAATACAGTATGCAAGCGCCGGAGGGAAAAAGATGAGCACGGTCATCTGCGCCGGGAAAAAATACCGATACCATCCGTCAGGGATGCGCAGGTACTGCGCAAGGATAAGAAGGGTGAAATAAAACGCGACGAGTTCGACAAGGGAGCTTTGCTCTCCATCACGCAATTTGAAGAAAAGAGAAAACGCGAAGACAATCACGAGCACGAGTGTAAACATCGGAGAGAGCTCCGTAAAAAAACGGGTGAGATTGGAAGCGACAACGGGGAGAAGATTCTCGGATTCGTACGGATTCGCGTAGAACGAAAGAATTTCGCCGAGCGAATCGTCGCCTTGAAACTGCGTCATTACCCACAAAAAAACCGGAACAAAAAACGCGGCGATGCCGAAGAAAATAGACCGCGCGCGCCATACGATTTGCCTTCTTTTTATGACTGCCGCAAGCGCGACCGCCGGAAGCGCGACGAGGAATATGGGCTTGGTCGCCACCGAAAGACCCAAAGAGAAACCCGCGAGCGCATACCATCTCACGCTTCTATATTTTGTTTCCTCGATTCGGAAAAGAGCGTGCAAAAAAAGAACCAAGAAAAGAAGCCCCGGCACTTCACCGAGCACGCTTTTGCCGTTTCCATAGAGGACGGGAAAGGTCACAAGTAAAAGAAGAGAGAGGAGCGCGGCGCGCGTCCCGAACATCCTTTTAATCAAAAAAAACTCCGATACGACAAAGAGCATGATGAAGCCGACCATCACCGCGCGCGCCTGCACAATACCTACGCCAAAAAGGTTAAATGAAAAACTGACTGGTAGTAAAAGTGGATAACCAACCGTTACCACCGAGAGCGAAGCAAATTCTCCGGGCGCTATTTGCAAGCCCCATACACCGTACTCTGCGATGTTCTCCGCCGCTTGCGTGTAAAACCCCTCGTCATACCAGACCGCCGGACTCTCGGCGAGATGAAACGTCGCAAAAAAAAGCGCGACCGCGAAAAGCACTCCCACTAGCACACTATAGACAACCCGTTTTTGATGGAAGAGTTCGACAACATTCATGCTCGGTATTATAACAAATCAAAGATGTGTTCTTCATCTTTTGTGTTCTTTGTTTCATCTAAAAATCCGCTGACGTTACCCCTATAACCCAAACACCTTGACAAAACTATAGTAACAGGTTATTACTATGATAGTATATAGATACTCCCGCTACCCCACCACGAAAGGAGCAGAAGATGGGAGAAATCACGGTTGAAAAGATGGCGGTACACGGGCTCATCGACAAGATGTTACTCACCGACCGCGCGCCCGATCGTCCGCCGGATGCGATCTACGTGCCCGGGCTCTCTGAGGGTATGCTACGGATGGCGAACCCCGACCTTCTCGATGTCGCCGTGGGGCTGGCAAACCGCTATATTTGCCCGATCGCCTACAACGGCGCCCCGAGCAAGACGGCTGTTCCCCAGCATGGATGGCCGGGCGCGGAATACTACGAAGATCGGTTCCGTGAACGGGGCGTGACCGATGATCGCCTCGTCCGAATACTGCCCGGACTCCACACGAGAAGCGAAGTGGACGAGCTCGTGCACACATGCACAAAGAGGAAGTGGATGGGTCTCTTAGTAGTCACCGTCCCCTATATCACTTCACCAAATTTTTTTTGTGTGCGGTGGGGTCAATGCGGAGGGTCGGATACGTCGACCTCTATGCGCACTGGCCGGGGATGTGCGACTGGAACACCCCGATACTCGGCTCGCAGGGACGAGAGGAAATCGCTCCAGCAGCCGAGGCTCTCTCATATGCTTCGAAGACAATCGAGACATATGAGGGAGTCGACAGTTTTGCTCATGCGACCTTTGAGGAGTTAATTAACTACCTCAAAGGTCGCCAGTAAAGCGACGTCAAAAGGCATGGACACTAAATGTGTCCATGCCTTTTCTTTTGCAAACCATTTTTAAATCGCAAGCAACCGGTCAACGTGCTTCTTGATGGAAAAATCGTCGAGACGTTTCAACGCGCCAGCGCGCACACGAACACGGAGCACACCATCTTCCATGATCATTTTCATTCGCTTGACAAGCGCATCTTTGTCGCCCGACGGAAAGATGAGCGCGTCTTCTCCGTCTTCGAGAAACTCAACGACTCCGGCTTTATCGGAGATAACGGCTGGCACACCCGCCGCCATTGCTTCAAGCGCGACGATTCCAAACCCTTCGCGCAATGACGAGAGAACAAAACAATCGACATCGGCGAGAATATCGGCGATGTCGGCGCGCCTTCCCATAAAATATACCCTGCCGGACACGCGCAGATTACGCGAAAGACGCTCAAGCGACGCGCGCTCTTTGCCGTCGCCGACAACAAACAAAACCCCGCGAGAAAATTTCTCGAATGCGCTGATAAGCAGGTCAATATTTTTCATTTCACCTAAACGGCCAACGGTCGCGAACACGAATTCGCTCGGATCAATGCCGAACTCCTTGCGCACGGTTCCATTTTGTGCGTTTGTGCGGTAACGCGCTTGATCGATCGCATTCGGGAGAACGACAATATTTTTTTCTTGAACACCGTTACGTACGAGCGATTCTTTCACCATGGGCGACACCGCGACAACCTTATCGCACGCATACTGCAGAACCCGATCAATGCGAAGCAGGCGTTGTGACTTTATTCCGTCATAGATACTATGCTCGAACGCAAGCACCTTCGGTACCCGCGCGAAAAACGCGGCGACACGTCCGACCGTATTCCCAAACCACATATGAGTCATCACAATACCGGGCCTGACACGCCGAAAAAATTTCCACAGCCGAAAGTAGCCGCGGACATCGCGCAAAGAGTTCATGTTGATACAAACGCGATCCCCGACGGGAACCGCGCATTCATCCATGAGAGAGTTCATTTCGTCTTCCGGCCGCAGGGTAACGAGAAAAACGCGAATGTCTCGCCGACTCATCTCGCGCGTGTCGTCGACGATAAGACGCTGAACGCCCCCCACGACCATTTTCTCGACAACGATAATCACGCTTTTATCCATGTTTGTTTTCGTATTCGTACGCATCGCGCAAACGCCGCGCAAAGTTTGAAATGATAGAGAATCATCCCCCATTCATAAGAAAATGGAAGACGCGAACCGTGACACCCTATGGCGTTGCGCGCCATGCGAAACAGGTACAACATAATTGTTTTTATTTGGTGGTAAAAGAGAAAAAGAAATCTCCCGATTGAAATATTTCCCTCGCGTTTTTGCTCGATAGCGATATACCGCTCCTGTTTCTTCCGAAGCGCGCGTATGTCGACGCTGATCGGCACGAACATCGGCTTGGCAAGCCGCCTTGTTTCCGTTCCGTTTTTGAGCTTGATTCGCTCGTGAACTTCTTTTATAAACTTCTCCGCCGCGTCTTTATGAAACAGCCGCATCTGAAAGCTCGGATACGCGAGCGCGCACTCGATCATTCGCCCGTCAAACACATATTTTCTCGGAACGAAATAGCCGGCCGGTGTCGCGTTCCCTCTCGCCACGTCACCGATCTCTCGAACAACACCGGCTCCCATATATTCGTCCGAGTCGACAAAGAGAAACCAGACATTGCGCGCCCGTGCAAGTCCTTGATTGCGCGCGGCGGCGAAATCCTTAATTGTACCGTCTTCATTCTTGCACGCCATATCTTGCGAGATTATTGCGCACCCGTACTCCCGCGCGATAGCAAGCGTCCCGTCGGTACTGCCTCCGTCAACGATAACGATCTCGTCGAAATCTTTGACTGACTCAAGTGTCCGCCGGATCGTTTTCTCGTTGTTAAACGTCAATATTTCGACCGAACAAGGAATTTTTTTCATAGCTATTTTCCCGCGTACACGCCGCAAACACGCTCGATGAATTTTTCCATGGAATGCTCTGCGGCAACGATCTCATGGAGTGCCTCACCAAGCTCGCGCCGCGCGGCGCGATCCATGAGGGATATCCGTTTTATTTTCTTCGCCATAGTATCGGCATCACCCTCGGGACACGTGCATATCTCGCGGTATCCGCTCAAAACACCATACGCCGCTTCGTTGCAGGTAACAACGGGCAATCCCGCCGCCATCGCCTCGAGAATGGCTTTGTCGAGACTTCCGGTTCGACTGGTGTTTACAAAAAGATCGGCATGGTCTAAATAATTCAGAATCTGATCGTTTAAAACAGCACCTGCGAAAACAACTTGTTCGACAAGACCCATTCGCTTCGCTTCGCTTTTGAGTTTCTTGAGGTACGCCTCCTGTTTTTGGACACCGACGTCGCCGATAATCTTGAGAGTAAATTCGATGCCGTCTTTCGCCAAAATCTCCGCCGCGCGAAGCAAGGTTTCGTAATCTTTAACCGGTGATATCCGACCGACAGTAACGATGCGCAACCGCCTATTACTGTCCATCCGACCAGCGTCGCGCACTTTGAATTTCTCCACATCGATCCCCTGTCCCATCACCCGCACTTTTTTGCTCGGGAGTCGAAACCCGCTTTCAGTCGATGTAAAGACGATGTCGGTGAGTTTCTCCGCAAAGCGCAACGAGAGCGGCACATGACCGTGCGCGTACCACAGCCCGATCTTCTTGCCCCACAAACGCCACAGAAAAGCGCCAAGGTTCACGTAGATCGGATTCATGTGCACGAACACGGTATCGTAGTTATTTCGCTCGCGGAAGATAAGTTTATAGAAGCGGATTGTGTATCGCGCGCGGGAAAATATTTTCTCCTTGAGGAACGACCTTTCCCGCCGCTTCGCTCCTCTTTGATGTCGCGCCTCTTTCTGAAAATATTTTTCTTTGCCGAGGGAAAGCACACGTACGTTTTTAGGAAGATTGTGTTCTCCTTTATAGAGACAAATTACAATAATTGATTCACAATGTTTGGCAAATTCAACAATCCAACGATGAAAAAATCCCAGAACGGGATCGTTACGGTCTACTTTTTGAGTGACAATAAGGAGTTTCATACAGGTTTATAACGATAAACATCTCATTGGCTACAGCGTAGCACGATGGCGTGAAATGAACAATCGCCATTAAACGTGATATAATTAAAAAATATGAACAAAAAAACAGGTGCGACTCTATCCATTCTTATCGCGCTTGTCGCCATCGGGGTAATAGTATCATACTCGAAAAAAACACGGGAGGTCGCTATTGTCCTCGACGACAACGTTGTCCTGTTTGAAAAATACGCGGTGTGGGGCCCGTGTCCACCAAGTGTAATATGCCATCAGACAACCAAGGTGTACTACTCAGGGGAAATGGTGATGGAAGGAAAAACACAGTGGCAGAGCACACTCGAGAAAGATACACTAGCCAAGATTGTTGAAAAAATAAACACAACGAACATTATGCGTAAGGATTGCGCCGCGAAAATGGTCACTGATTACGGCGCGACATATATCATGCGCGTTGGCGAAAAAGAAAAAGTGATCGAGTACCCGGGATGTGAACGAAAGCTGCGGGAAATCGAGGCGCTTTTGCCGCAGGATCGATTCTCGCAGTAGCAAAAGCGAATAAAGAACTTGCTAAAACTTCAACATTCCTCCCACGTTTTCTTGTAGGCGGCAAGGTATTCTTCTTTTGTTTTTGTGGCAATGTTCTTTTCAACAACATTGTGCGCGCGGAGCGCCAACGTGCGTCGAAGCGTGTCGTTGCCCAAAACGTGCTCAACCTTTTCGCTGATGCATTGCTCGTTCCCTACCGGGCAGATCATCGCGCTGTCACCATCCGCAAACCAACGCGCCACGCCGACACTGGTCGTAACAATCGGACAACCCGCCGCCGCCGCTTCGAGGAGCGCCATTCCATAACCTTCATAATTTGACGTATGCAAAAAGACATCCGCCGAGGAAAGATACGCGGCGACATCATTTTGATCGCCTTCAAAAACAACGCGGCCGCGCAAGCCGTCACGCTCACCTTGCCGCAAAAGATTTCCTCCTTCGGCTCCACTGCCAAGTATCACTAGACCTGCTTTTGGGAATTTTTTAAGTACGCTTCGCATTGCCGCAAGCGCAAGTGAAATATTCTTTTCGCGCTCAAGCCGCGAGACCATTAAGATAATGCGGTCAAATTGCGGATATCGAACGCGAACAGAGCCCTTGTCCGCATTCCTGAATTTTTCAATATCAATAAATATCGGCAACACCTGCGGCGGCTTCTTGCAGAAAACACCGGCCGCAATAAGTGAATCACGAATGTGATCCCCGACCACGCGCACACAATTCGCTTTCGGGATAAGCGATCGTGCCATGCGCGCGCGCACCCTGTTCAAAAACGACGTGCGAATAAAATGCGCATTGAAAATATCCGTGTGGATTTGAAGCTGTAATCGCGCACCTGACCTTTTTGTGAGACGCCGCCCGACAAGTCCCGTCTCGAACGGATCCTGCGCGGTGACCAGATCGATGTGCCGCTCGGACATAATCTTTTTTCCCAAACGAATCGCGTCGCCAACATAACGCAACTTGCTGATAGATTTCGTGGGGTAAGCATATGTGTTCGGAGCAATCTTCGCTTCGGTAAACCCGCGCGCGGCGGCGGCAAACACAATGACATCAAGCCGATCAACCAAAGAACCGTACTCGGCAATACGCATCCGCACCGCGCTCCCTTCATCGAATATCTTCCGATCTGCCGATATCATGAGAATATTCATAGTTTTTTTGTTGACGCGGCAAGTATGTCGATTGTTCCACTGACCATGCGTTCAACACTGAATTCCGCGGCCTTTTTTTGTGCGTTTTCGACAAATACCGTTTTGTTCGTCTTTGTATCAAGCAATTCGAGAATGGCATTCATAAGTGCGGCCGTGTCTCCCTGCTCGACAAGGAGCCCGCTTTCACGATCAACGATAAGTTCCGGATTCCCGCCGACATTCGTGGTAACAATCGGCACTCCGAGTGCCATCACCTCAAGAAGCTGGTGAGAAAATCCTTCGTATGAGGTGTTGAGAACGAACACGTCGGACGCGGCGATATGTTCATAGAGCGATGTTTGCGGTAAGTTTCCAAACAGCTTCACTGTATCAACAAGGTCATGTTTCTTGACGAGTGCTTCAAGCCGCGCCCAATCAGGTCCGTCTCCGACGATCTTAAGGCGAACATCGGGGCAAGCCGTGCGTATTTCCGGCATAAGCTCGATAAGCTCCGCAAATCCCTTCCAGGGAACCAATCGTCCGGCGCTTATGATCGTTTTCCCTGATCGTTCTTCAATATGTGCCGACGGCGTAGCAACACCCTCAAATGCGTTGTAGACGACATGGATTTTTTCCTCTTCGACCTTCCAGCGTACTACGATCTTTTTGAGATACCGACTTGGCACGATGATCGCCCGAGCGCTCTCGGCGACCATCCGTTCAATGTTCTTGAGGAGCCAAACCTGACGCGAATAATGGTCACGCGCTCCCGAAAATTCGTCGAGTTGATCGACAACACCGAATCTCTGCACTCCCTGCTCCCACGCATAGTCGCCCACAACCTTGAGCACCAACGGTTTGCGCAGTATTTTCGCGGCAACCATCGCCGGAAAACCGACACTTACCGGGTCTTGCGCAAAAATAATGTCCGCGCGAAATCCTCGCTTAAGCGTTTTGAAAAAATACGCGACATGGCGCACAATCTTCGGCAGACGCCGCACCTCGCCAAACGGGAGCACTTCAACCTCGATCCCCTTTATCGGCAGAGTATCATGAAGTGTCTTTACGTATGTCGCCGGCCCGCCGACATCGGGCGGATACAATCCTGTGGCGATAAGAACTTTCATTACCTATAACAATACCGAATTCCCAAAAAGAAACAACCGCAACGACCTGTCCTTCCTTATTCGATAATCATAAACTCGCCACACCCTATCTACCCATCGGAGATATTCTGACCGATGCCATACGCAAAAGAACTCGCGCACAAATCGTCGCACGGGGCGTGAAGTTCTCACTGAGTAATCATGCCTCCTTCATTTATTCCTGACGACCATCGGTCCGAACACGCTCTTTTTCATGTCAGACGCGATCAAGTCCCAGTCGTACTTTGCGAACGCGAGCGCGCGCGCATTTGCTACAATACGCTCACGAAGCGCAGTGTCTTCCGCAAACCGCTTAAATTGCTTCGCAAGCCCTTCGGGGTCACGCGGAGATACCGCAAGGCCGGTCGGCTTCTTTTCGGGATTAAGATCGGGATCAAACAAGAAATCTGCGATACCTCCTTCTTGCGTTGCTACCACGGGAAGTTCCGCCGCCATCGCCTCTACGAACGAATTTCCCATTCCTTCAGAAAGCGATGGCCGCGTAAAAATGTCTGAGATCTTCAGATACTTCGGCGTCTCCTTATGGTCGATCTGTCCCAAAAACATCACGCGGTCCTCTACTCCTTTCTTTTGCGCGAGTGCGCGGAGCAGGGCTTCGTCAGGGCCGATCCCCAGTACTAAAAATTTAAATTGCTCCGGGAGGAGCGCGAGTGACTTAATCACGTCATCAACCGCGTTTTTTTTCACGAGCCGCGACGTCGTGATGATGTACACGTCGTCTCGTTTCTTGCCGAGCTTCTGTTTGAGCGCATTGAGGTCTGCTTGTGAATATGTTTGCGAAAAATGCTTGGTGTTTACCGCATTCGGAATGATCTCAAGTTTTCCTTTAAAACCCATGGCACGCGCCCAATTGGCAAGAAATGTTGAAATTGCTTGAACCGTATCCGCCTTGGTGAATCCACGCACAAAAAGCGGGTACACGGGACGCATTTTCTTTTGTAAGTAGTCGATTGGATCACCTTCTTGGAGGGTGAGGATGTACGGGACGCTCGGATGAAATGTCTTGAAGAGTCCCGCGGGTACTCCCGTGGAGTGCGCCATCATCGCCCACACCGCATCGTATTTCCGCTTCCGGTGAAGGCGGTGCGCTTTCCATGTGGCAGAAAATTGGAAGAAAAATTTATTGAGATGGAGCGGAAATTTCCTTAAGTCAGCCATCGTCGGTTTGTTCGCAGTGAATCCAATTCGGTATACCGTCACATTCCCGATCTTCTCGGTCGCCGGAAGATTCCGGTCGAAGCGCAAACACACCATATCAAATTCAATCTCCTTCGGATCGACACGATCGGTGATCTCTTTTATCGCCACTTCTGCCCCACCGACATGGGACGGATAGTACACGAGAGAAAATATGAGAATTTTTTTCTTGTTAGTGGTCATGTTTTTCTTGCCTCATCCGCACCACATCCGCATACGCATATCGCAGGGCGTTTGCGAATGCGTCACCTTCGCCGAGGCTATTCCGTGGAAGAACCTTCCCTACGATACAAGTGGCAACCGCTTCCTGCGCACTATGCGTACCGTATACTTGATCCGCATTGGAAATCATCCTACGCAAAAGTATTCGATAGATACCAGAAAGATTATCAATGTTATGGTCCGCGAGCGTCACCAAGAGTGGCATGTTTTTAACTCGCTTAAATAGCACCGCGGCAAACGTTGCGTAACTTGCCATGATCGACCACGCAAAAAGATAGGTATGCCGAGAAGTGTATCTGCGGCCCGCAAAAAACCCGAGGACGGGCAATAAAAACTTGTCCACCCACGCACCAATCCCCACGCGATGCAACGCAACATTTGGTGCGAGTGATGGTGCGTCATCAACACTCCGTGCAAAACGCGTCGTGATCACGTCGAACTGTACCGCCGGCAGTGCGCGCGCGAGATCAACGAACGCTTCTTCAGCGAGCCCTGCGATAGGGTGCATCGTGGTCGAGAATACGAGCACCCGTTTTTCGCGCTTTTCTCCGCGTAGGCGCTCATCGGTGAATGCTCGTATATATTCCGGAAGCGACCGCTCTATCTTCCATCCAAGTGCGCGTGTTTTTGTGGTATCAATACCCGATGACATTCTATTACCAAGACGCTCTGGAAACAGCACAATGTCTTCTTTGCCAAACCCGAACATCCCCGCGACATCAAGAACCGAGTACGCTTGTTCATTCCCCAGTCCGTACTCATCTCCTTGTCCTTTCTCCCCAACCACAACAAGCGCGTCAATAATGTCTCCGACATGCGTGAAGTTGCGCATTTGCGTGCCTGGTGCGACAACCGCGCACGGCGTTCCTGAAAGATACATCCGTTTGAAATGCTCGATCACGGTACCGTACACACCGGAGCGTTCGCGTGGTCCGTACACGTTGTAAAAATACGTGATTGCATACGGTAGCTTCTCCTCTTCTCCGATATGCTTCACCAACTCAGAGTTCTCCGCCTTGGTGCGCGCGTACGGCGAAGTGTGCCGCGTCGCTCCCCCATCTCCAAATTTTGTGGAGCTCCCGGCGTACACGAGCTTGCATCGCTTCTTTTTCCAAAACTCTACAACCGCGCGCGTACCGAGCGTATTCAGATCGTACACAATATCCGGCTCAAGAATACTCTGTTCAACGCGCGAGTATTCACCGAGGTGATAAATGATGTCGGGAATTTCCGCGATGTGCTCCGCAATGTCTTTTGTGTGCCCTTCTCGATACTCTACCCCCTCAATGTGATTTTCTTTTGAACCGACAAAATAGTTGTCGAGCGATATCACGCGATGGCCGCCTTTTGCCAGCCGCTCGCAGAGGTGCGAGCCGATAAAACCCGCCCCGCCGGTTACCAATATCGTTTTTTGTTTTTGATCAGTCATGCAAAAACTCTGCCGCAAGGGCGAGCAACCGCACCTATTCCAAAATTTTATATTCGTCAGCTTCGTTTGTCACGACATGCGCCATCCCTCTCCTTCGCCCGGCGATTATGGCGACAATCGAAATAAGCGAGAGTCCAGCGACCGCAAATACCCATTTTCCCGATCCTCCCGCGCTATCAATCGCCACAACGACTTCCGCCGGCTGGGTTTGCACAATATCTTCGGCAGAAACAGACTTCTCCGCGAGAAGCGGTTCTGCCGACCCGACCATAACGGGAATAGCGACTTTCTTCTCCGCCACAGCGACGGTTGAAACGACCGGCGGCCGTAACGCCGTTTGCGAAGAAGAAATGGGCGGAGGAACACGACTATAGGTGTGCGCAATCTCTCCGTTCGGATACAGCAAATCGAGTGTGTTGTCCACACCAATACTAAACCTGGTGTTCTCCGGCGGAAGTATAATGACTCCCTTTGGCACAATGATCGTTCCTTTCGGAAGGGTGAAATAAGTATTCCCATTGCGAATCCGCCACCACGAGAGATCGAGTTCGTACGAAGAATCATTCTTGAGCTCAACGAACGAATCGGCGCCCGTACCAGTCGAAGCGATCACCACATCGGCCGCGACAACATCGATCTTCACTCGATCCGCCGCCGTGTATTCCCCCGACGACACATTGAGCACCACAATGTACGTGCCCGGATAACGATAATGATAGAGCACCTGTTCGCCCTCCTTCGTGCCACCATCGCCAAACGTCCACGAGTAACGCGGAGCGAGAAGCGGCGTGCCGTCAAACCCGAACGCTTTTCCTTTAAAAAGCGTATCCGCGCCAACCACGATCGTTTTTGTGTTGCCAACGAAACCAAGATCAATCTTGGCCGTAATGTGTTTTTCCGAGTCATCGGCCATCATCGAAGTTGTTTGCGCCCCGCTCGATGTGCCCGAAGTTCCCGCTGTGCCGTCCTCCGAGCTTGCCGGCGGTGCGTATCCATGCGTCGCATTCATGGCGCCGGGCGTTGGCAAGGCGGCGATCCATTGCCCGCCAGATTTCTGAAGCGTTGTGCCGTCTCCCCCGCCACCAACCGAAGGATCATACTGCACGGTGTCAACATCGACTCCATCGGGATTCCTTATCGAGAGAGTATCGCCTGCTTGCTTGAGTGAGAATGAACTATCGAGAATCTTCCCCGAAAACCCGGGCCAATCGGCGAGAAAGACCTCCGGCTTGTCAACAACAACCGCGTAAGTGCCCGCCGGAAGCACAACATTCCCGCCTTCAGGATACGCCAAAAAAGTATGTTTCGTGCCACCGACAACAAATCGCCACTCGGCAAGATCGATATCATCCGATCCATCATGGTAAATTTCCACCCATTCCCGATCAGTATCGTTCCCATCAAGGTCGTACATAACCTCAGTGATAACGACATTCGCGTACACGATATTAATGCACGCAATCGAAACAAGAAATGCTGCAAAACATTTTATAGAACCCTTTTTTAAAACGGATATCAGCTTCGCCATATACCGCTATTCGTCAACGCGAAATATCTTATCAAGTTCTTCTTTTGAAATTTCTTTTGGAGACGTTTTTTTTTCAGTTCGCTCACTCTTGTGTTCGTCTTTCGTTAGAGAATTGTCATGATCTTTCCGTACAGTGCGCAATCGCGAGCTTGTTTCCTTTTTTCCCCCCTTAAGGACATCCGAAAGCGCGGTCCGAAGTTCCAAAAGATTTTTATCAGATGGCCCTTTATCTTTTTTAAATCTTTCAGAGTGAGACGATTGCGATTTCTTGAGATCTTCAAGAGAGATAACAGATTTTCTTGCCCGTGTCGTGTGATTCTTTCGAGCTTCCGGCTCAACGTATTCGCGATGTTCGACCGGAACCGTGCGAATATTTTCACGCGGCGCGCTCAAGCGGCTCACCGCATGGCTCGCGGTCGAATCCACTGGCTTGAATGAAGACGCGACTGGCGGCGCCACTGCAGGTTGATACCAATCTTTGATCTCCTGTTCAACGATATTCCGCGAATGTGCGAATGCACGCTGAGAAAATGCCACCACTTCGTTTCGGTATGAATGTTCCATACCGCTGATCGGCGGAAGCGTTGTTGCCGAGAACGGATGCGACGAGACACCGTCGATCATGAGCTTGAGATATACTTGCGCAAAACCGAGACTTACCATGTCTTCCGCGGTGAACACCGGAGCAAACTCCTTTTCGAGAACTTCCGCATCGTATGCTCCTACTCGAAACGAGATCATGGTCCCCACGTTGCCGAATACCGCCGCGCGCACCTCGTCGGACATCTGTTCGATGTACTGATGCGCGATGGTCAAATTGAGCTTATACTTACGCGCCTCGGAAAGAATGTCCGCGAATGACTCATTGGCGAATGACTGGAATTCGTCGACGTACAGATAGAAATTCGGCAGTTTTTGCAGTTCACTTTCGGGAACATCGGCGCGTGACATCGCCGAAAGATATATTTTCGTAATAAGCATGCTTCCGAGGAGGTTCGCATTGCCTTCACCGATACGCCCCTTCGAGAGGTTGATGATGAGTATCTTGCGATCGTCCATCAACTTCCTGATGTCAAAACTTGAAGTCGATTGACCAACGATGTTGCGTATTAGCGGATTGGCGGTGAACTGACCGACTTTATTTTGGATCGCGGGAGTCGCCTCTTGAGTGTAACGATCCGTATATTTGGCAAATTCATCGACCCAGAATGATCGCGTTGATGGATCGGTTATATTGTTAACCACTTTCTTTCGATACTCTTTGTCGGTGAGCATTCGGTTAATGCCAAGCAGAGTTGAGTCTGGATATTCCAAGAGCGCGAGCAAGACGTTGCCCAAAATGTATTCCATGCGCGCCGACCACGCATCAATCCATATTTTTTTGAATGCGCTCATGAGACCGGCAACCACCAGATGCCGCTTGTCGTACCCAACATCCTCCATGATGTTGAATGAAATGGGATTATCAATATCGAACGGCGCAAAATACACTACGTCGTCAATACGCTCTTCCGGAATATAATCAAGCAGGAGATCGGCGGTCTTGCCATGCGGATCAATGAATGCCATTCCGTTGCCATTGCGAATATCCTGGATCGCCATATTCTCGAGAAGAGTCGACTTTCCCATGCCGGTCTTCCCTATTACATAGACGTGTCGCGTGCGATCCTTCGCCTTAATACCGAACGGAGTTTTTTTATTCCGCGCGTCAGTCTCGGCAAAGTAGGTTATTTGTTCTTTATTATGCATAATTGCCATCAGTATAACGCATGGGGGAAAAATATAAAACGCATACTGTCGTTTTAAAGACCCGTGCCGCCAGCGGTTTCAAGCGCTCCGCGCGTATACACATTCGACGGATCCCAGAGCATCCATGAGGTAATGCCCGCGTCGTAGACGGCGCGTATCTGCGCGCGCACTTCATTAACGTCATAATTCCCGCCATAATCAAAATCTTGAAGCCATGGACGAAGTTTTGACGGGGTTAAACTCGCCCTAATAAGCCGCTCCGCCGCGGTGCTCATTGAATAATTCACCACCTCGTACGGATAGTGATTGGGATTATCGTATCCATGAAATGTTGGCGGATAGTGCGATGGATACACCATCGGCGCGATATAGTCGAAATATGGTTCCGCGTACTCGAGAATCTGTCCAATATTAAGATCGTCGCTATTGGTCGTGGTCATGCCGAAAAGATCGACCGAGAGCGGTACCCGAAGATCGCTCAAGTTTCCCGCGAGGTAAGCAAAAAAACTCCGTAAAATATTCGCCTTGCCGTGGTCAATATCGGCCAGTATCTCCTTTTCACTGAATGAATAGTAGATATCTTTCATGTTTCCATCCGAAGGAAATCTGACATAATCAAAATTCAGTTCATCGAATCCGATCGCGTACGACTCGCGTGAGATTCTCACTATATAATCCCAAAAATCTTTCGCCCCAACATCGATATAGCTTATCCCTTTGTAGTCTTTCCACGCAGCACTTGGATCACTTGCTTTTTTTACCGTCAATTCAGGATGTTTGTTCGCATAATAAGGGTCTTGAAAAGCCGTGATGCGTCCGATGGTATAAATATTTTTTTTGTGCAAAAGACCGATAAACTCTTTCAAATCGGACGATACGCACCCCGTTACCCCGTTTTGCGCGAGAGCGGGATCATCAGATTGAAAAGTGATCGTGCCAGAATAATCTTTTATATCGACCACGATCGCATTGATCTCTGTTTCATCGGCAAGAGAAACAAGGCGCGAACGCAACCCCGGAGTCGCCGCGATACAACTCGTCATATAGAGCGCTTTCACGAAATTCGGCGTCCCAATATGCGTTACAACAAAAGGCGGAACTTTTGGAGTCGTCTCTTCATCGCCATTGACTGATGTTGCAGCTGAAATTGATAATGAAGTCGATGCCGAAAGTGAATCGCCATTATCATAGACAACCGGCGCAAAGGAGGGAACGGCAAAATATAAAACCATGAAAGAAAGGGAGCCGACAACGAATGCTCCCATAAAAAAAGATTTTCGATTTCGTTTGGTCATGGTCGCGCGTGCGTTTGTTCTGATGAACTTGTCTTATTTCCGTGTTCTTTTTTTGTAACACCATCGAAAGACGCAGGGGTTGCCATATTCACGATACGAGTATCTGTTTTAAGCGGATCGTTCCGATGCGTATCATCGCGAACATCATGACTAGTGAGCCGATATGCCGCGAGCACGATTATAACACCGGCAATCGTAATGAACCAATCTTCGATCCATCGAACCAGCCCGATGAGAAACGGTGTAATTGCCACCAAAAATCCCAGCAAAATAATGGTTCCTCGTTTTGATATGTTCATATGTAACGCACATTATACCGCAAAACTGGCGCGATACAAGGATATGTTTAGTTAACTATATGAGGTAACGCAGTTTAGTATTTCATCTACCGATATGATAATCGGTTTTGTCTTCTTCCGTAAGGTCGTTTTCCGTAAGGTCGGTCCTTACGGAAGTGCGGAGAGAAATCAAGCCAAAATGTTACCTCATAAGGTTAACTATACAGGATGTCTGTCTGCGGCAAACTCAGTGAATACAAATCATCCTTTTTCGACTATCACCACGAACTCGCCACGCACTTTTTTGGGGTGCTTCGTCAAATAAGAAACAAGCTCCGTGGCGGTTCCCGAAACGATCTCCTCGTAAACTTTGGTCAGCTCACGGGCGAGAACGACCCTGCGCATATCACCAATATGTTCGACCAGCGAAGCAAGCGTCTTTCCGATCCGATGCGGTGATTCATAAAACACCACCGTCCTCTCCGAGCCGGCAATTTCTTTGAAGAGTGTTTCCCTCCCCTTCTTGTGCGGCAAAAAGCCAAGAAAGAGAAACTCCGACGACGGCACCCCGCTTGCCGAAAGCGCGGAGATAAGCGCGCTTGCGCCGGGGATAGGCACAATGGTAATCGCGTTGCCGAATCTTTCCCGTATCTGCGCCACCAGCAACACCCCGGGATCGGAAATGCAGGGTGTTCCCGCGTCCGACACGAGCGCAAGGTTTTTCCCCGCTTCAAGCATCACAAAAATTTTTTCAACTTTTGAGGCGGTACTATGAACATCATAGTTCGATGTCGGCGTGTCAATCTCATATTTTTCAAGCAGTTTTTTCGTCACCCGCGTATCCTCACACAAGATGATATCTGCTTCTTTGAGTACGCGGATCGCCCGGATGGTGATGTCCTCAAGATTTCCGATTGGCGTGGCGACGATGTAGAACGTGCGCCGAGTCTCGCTTGAAGCGGGATCGAGATGATTGCTAGAAGTTTTGTCGGAAGACATTGTCATGGATTTGTTTATTGTATATATATTATACCACAAAAACAAAAAACCGACCAGAGGCTGATTCTTTGTCGCCTTTTCTGTCAACTTGGGAGTCACTTGGGAGTCCGACTCCCAAGTGGGAGAAGATTAGTCCTTAATCTTGATCTTGCCGCCACCTTTTTTTTCTTCGAATTTCAGTATAAAGACTTTCAGCACGGGTATTTAGGGTGTGCAATTGATGTGTTAATTCAAGATTCCAGCTTGACCATCAAACATCATGGAAAACACTGAGAGGGTGTTACTGTCCAGACTAGGATTGAGGAGGATAGGATCCGCCCGGCAAAACTGACACACCGCTTCTTTTTATGAACACGCGTATCCTTATGATTCTACCAAACTAAAATCCGATCAATGTCGGATTTTAGATCATTTTCCAAGGTTTTTTTAATTACTGTTGGAACGCGGCATTAAGGTCAGTGCGTGCTTTCTCTACCGTTGCCTTAAAATCAGCAATGGCTTTGTCCACCGCCTGTTTTCGGGCAACACGCGTCGATTCAAGCGAATCTTGTAACTTTTCAATCGCTTGCCGATCGCTTTTGAATGTATCCTGCGCCGTCTTCATACTGGCTCGAAACGCTTCGCGGATTGTTTTTGCGTCAACAACACCAGTCGCGCAATCAGTCTTTGCTTTTTCAACAGCGGCGGTCTTTGTGTTCTTGAACGCGCTTATTGCCGCGTCAACCGCTGATTGACGCACGGCTATCGATTGATCAACGCTCTGCCTAAACGCTACAATAGCCACGTCAACAACACCTTTTCGCACACTTATCGCCGTTTCAATCGTTGTCTTGAATACCGCAACCGCCTGTTTTTGAGCTTCGGTTGTCGCGTTCGCTTCTAACTTCGCGTAGTGTTCCCCGCGGTTTTGATCGTGTTTTGTTCTATTCTCGGATAGGCGACTTTCTCGCTCACTGGCTCGTTTCGTCAAATTATTTGATATTTCTTGACGTTGTGCCCGCAACTTTGCCTCCCGATCAACAATCCGTTGATCAATCGGTGAAAGAATTTTGTCGATTCCATCGCAGAATCTATTCGTGGTCGGAGCTTGCTGAGCAAAGGACAAAACGGGTACAAAAAGATTTGCCGCCATTGCCGCTCCGAGAGCGCTGATAAATAACTTTTTAGAATTCATTTTCATAGTATGATTGACCAAGATTATCAATTGCTTGATTGTCGACAACAACTAATTCCGCATCTTTTGTCGCATCGACAAAGATTGCTTCATCATCCGCAATACCGCTAAGAATCGCGTCCGTCGCGGCATCAACATTGCCCGTGGCGGACTCGGTGGCCGCAACCGGCAATTCTTGCGCTATGTCCGGCGTTCCCGGCGTTTCTCCGACGACTGGCGCTTGTGGATTTCTCGTTCCGAGTTGAATCATGATAAGCGCCACTATTGCCACAATTCCAATCGGTGCCCATATTTTCCAGTTCATAGTCATACGATTATAATTCTTAATTACCTTAATTAAGAATTGATAATGCTTGAATTATAACAAAAAAATCAATGTGGACTTGTGGAAAACATGATAAACCACAGTACATTACTCTTGTACATACTGAAGCAGTACCTTCGCGGTCTCCGAACAACTGTCAAAACTTGCTTCGGATTAGAGAGAGATATGTCTCGTATCTAAACAATTTCTCATGGCCGTGTAATTTCGTTTAGATGTATCAATAATGGGACGAAAATAAGGATGCTATTCCTTTTCAACCAATACAACGATGCGATGGCTAAACTAAATGAAACTCCCATTAACAAACTGATTATACGACATCGCAAGTCGTATATGGAATAAGTTACCTCGTCGAATGAGGTATTTTACCATGATTTATGCGCACATGATTCATCCTGTTGCCGCCTGAACGACCCTTGCAGACCAGCCGCTTTTTTCTAATTCGCTCACGATCGTCTCGTTGGGATAGCCCGCCTGTCGCATCTGGCTAACATAGTGCGCGACTGTCGGAGGAATCGTGGGAGGGATAGACAACATCACACGCACAGGTGACAATGTCGAGCCGGTTGGTATGGCATTTGTTGGTTCTCTGATCGACGATCGTTCTTGGAAAATCTGTTCCGGGACAATATCGCTATTTTTTTCTTCGTCTTGCCATTTTTGATTAACAACCATGTTTTCAAGTTCGTCTATTTCCGATTCTTCTTTCCGCAGCCGGCGTACCAGAAACGCCACAACAATAATAAGCATAATGCCGCCAAAAATGCTTGCAAAAACAATCAGCCATACCGTACCGCTTACTCCCGCGATGCTATTTTTAAATTCGTCCCATTTTGAATCGATTGATTTTCCACTGGCGATCATCGTTTCGCATCCGCTGATATAAGTATCAATCAAGACTGTCTTCAAAAAAATCAGGGTCAGTCGATGTTTTTGCTTGATTGAATGATTCGATGGCATTCTTGCAGTGTCGCTCATTCTTTAAGGCCAATCCTTGTTCAAGATTCCTTTGGTATTCACCCCGTCCAACAGTTACATTTTTATCAGTGAGAAGGCCTCGGATCACCTCCATCGGTATGGCAAAGCCAAAGTTGTCCCCGACCGACTGATCCCCCGATTGATAAGTAATGATCCCGACCACCTCACCTCGATCATTGAGCATGGGGCTTCCACTCGACCCTTCCGCTATTTTGGCATTCGTCTGGATTATTTTGAAGTCCTTATGACTGCTATCTTTGTAACTGCTCACCGACCCGTTCGTAAAGGTTGCGCTCAACAAATCATCGTCATTAATATCGGCAGTCGCCGGAAATCCGAAAGTATATAGTTTGTCCCCTTTCTCGATACTGCTCTTTTCGGCAAGAGACAACGCCGGCAAATTTGTTTTATCAATATGAATTATCGCTACGTCCTTATCGTTGAAAATATAATCAATCGGATACCCTACCATGGTGGCGGGGAAGCCATCCTTTCGATAACCGTCGAGGTTAGCGGCTTTTGTAGCCGGATTAAACACGGTGATGGTCGTCTTGATATCCTTAAAGACGATGAACTTCATTCCCTCCTTAGCCCGTTGTTCCCTCTGTGCCAAGTCTTCGCTCGTGAACCGGTCAACAACGGTCTTTATATCATTTTCGGAAATCTCTTTATTGAGAACTTTCTGGAACAGCACACTCTGGAACAAGCTCATCAAGAGGGTCGGGCGAATAGTGTCAGGCGTTACGACATGCGCGTTCGTAACGATATACCCATCCGGAGAAACAACAAAACCGGTACCGGAGAAAGTGGTATCGATGGGAATCGTTTCTTTTTTGAGACCGAGCGATACAAACTTGAGCGTTTTGGTTTCAAAGTCGAATGGTTCAACAACAATGTCGCCCTTAATATCAAACAGTATGCGTACCACGCCTGGCTCGGTCTTGGCGATGATATCCTTTTCGGTAGGCAAACTCGATGAAAGAGAAGCAGTATCCTGCGCAAAAAGAAATCCTGGAGATAAGGCAGTAGCGACGACGGCAAGAGTGAGAAAAGTGCTTTTTATTTTTTTCATTGGATAAGAATTCCACCAACAATTGCAGAAGTCATCAATTTGAATCTTTTAATAAGCGGAGAATAGTGGCCACTAACGACTGCATTCCTTCCGCGGTATTCATGTGCCGGTTTGGTTGTATCACATTAAGATAGCGTGTGTTTTCCATCTTCAATAGCGCGTTGTTTGATACAAGATTCCACCACTGCTGATGGTCATCGGTGGTGACGGGACGAGAAACACGCGCAGTAACGCTTGCAATCAACAGATTTTCCTTACTCGGGAGCCAACTGTTCACACCTTGAGCGGCGACAGAAGAAGTATCGACGAAAGAAACAAAGACAGCGAGAATAAAATACCCAAGAAAAATCAAGAAATTGACTCCGAATATATTTACTTTTTTTTATTGACTGTGGCTGATTTTCTAACTGATCCATAATGTTTACATTATATACGAACAGTTTGAACAGGTCTATATTTGAAAACAAAGATGAGTATGCATAAATAATACAAGGCGAACATTAAGCTCGCTATGTGCATATCAAATGGAAAATTCATTGATGTAATTTTATCAATTTCTCAAAAACCGTCTAGTTCGTTTGTGGTGTCTTTATTGTACCAAGCTCGCACCTATTTTCAAAACCGCTGACAATGTGCCACGCGCGGAGCGCGTGGTGAAGCGCAACTAAATCGTACGCTCTCCGCCCCGCCGTCCGCCTCCGCTATCGCTCCGGCGGCAACCTCGCAGAAATTTTCCCTTACAATTTTTCTTTTGCGCTCGCCCTCTGAAAAAAATTCAAAAAAGGAAAGGGAAATTTCTGCTCGGTTCCGCCCTCCAAGTATTCGGGCGGTGCGGCGGGGCTGGCTCCGGCTCGCAGGCAAAAAGTTTCCTCCCCCCCAACCCCCTCCACTTTTTGCCTGCTCGCCAAGAAAGAAATCTGAAATAGATTGACGGAATCAAAAAAGTGATGCAACATAGCTCCAGCCAGTAAAGTACATTAACAAAACACAGAAAGGAGGTGCCATGAAAAAGCACCAGCGTATCTGGAGTAGAAAAGTTTTGAAGGTCGTTGAGACCTACGACCGCAATCGAGATCTGCTTCTGTTTGGGATTACTGGAGACCTCGATAACCTTGGGGTCTTTGTGTCTCGGTACGGACGTCCATTAGCGGAAAATCTTGTAGACATCTACAACCGCTTAATCGGTGCGTTTATGTACGGATTTATCAAAAGGCACTCGAAAGCAATCCCAGCGTTTTGCATGATTCCCTCGGGAGAAGAAGTCTTCGTCATAGGAGTAGCGACTGACCGATCGGTCGTAAACGATTTCTTTTTGCTGTTGGGCGGTGAAGTAAATAACTTCATCAAAGAAAATGCTCTGCTCGCAGACGAGGACGTTACTGTATCGTTCGGTTGCAAAATCTTCTCGGGCGACACGATCGATACCGCAACATCGCGTCTCGTTGAGTCGGTAAGAGGACGGCGAGTTCAAGATGCTTCATCGGCATATCTTGAACTCATGCTTGCTATGCGTCGTGAACTCGCTTACGAACTTGACCGAGCAAAGTTTCGTTCCCTCAACGCTTCCGATCTCGATCTTGTTATGTTTTTTCGGAATGTGGTATACACCAAACTCCAGAACTACAAGAAAGAAACGAGGGAGGCGCTTCTAACGCTTGCCGATCGACTGGGTCACGATGTTGAACTTCGAGAACGCCTTCAAGCTATGGGGTTAAATTCGAAATACGGCATAATGGACGAAGATGCCCAGATCATCAACGAGCTCCTTACAGAGAAGTAAAAAGGCCGAATAGAACAAGTTCTATTCGGCCTTTATTGTTGGTACGGAGACTCCGCGAGTAGCAAGTCGCCGTTTCCAGCAACAATAGAAGTGGTAATCCCAATCGGTAAAGTGAGTTTATATGCACAGTGCCCGATAGGAAAACCGTGGAAAAGAGGCGGCCCTCCTCCAATCAGTATTGAAACTTTCCGAAGAAAGTCTCTCACTCGGTTGGGATCCCGTAATTCCGGATACAGGAGATTTGCTCGGTCTGTCCTCTCGGCGAGAGAGGAAAAGACGACTGCCGTGGCACGGGAAAGATCGCAGTAAGCATTGAAACGCTGAAGTAGCTCAGCAACTGTTTCAAGAGACATATCCAGCGAATCAAGCATGACAATCTTATCCGTTACATCGGGGTGCAATCCTTCCTCGCAAAGTCTTACCAGCACTGCAAGAGATCCGATCAAGAGTTTTCCTGTTACATTTTGACCCGAACCCAGAGCATGGTAAAAGTTATCTCTGTAACTGTCATTCGTGATGCGAGTCGGATCACGGTAAATGTTACGGATTGTCACCGGAAGCATCGGTTTTCGAGGAGAGGCGAAGAAGTGATACGCCTCATTTTTACTTAAGCCGTTTCTACCGTGCCAATCCCATTGGAGCATATTCCAAAAGCTCCTTACCGTGAATCTGTTCTCAAGCTTTGACGCTTTTGGGTTTAGAAAGTTAAGATGCGGACCAAAGAACGTCACTATACCGGCTCGCTCAGCGATTGTCACCACGAGAGCCGAAAGTTCGCTCGAGCCACAGATAATCTTCGGATGACTGGCCAAAACAGCATAATCAATCAGCGGAAGAATATCGTAGATTCGCGCGCCACCACAGAGAGGTAGTATCGCTTTCACTTGCGGGTCGGTAAATGCCTCCTGTAATGTTTCGCTCCGCCTTTGAGCATTCTCCCAGCCGCTTTCGATTACCATGTCTTTAACCAAGAATCCAAGTTCTTCAAGATGTGCTTTGACGTATCCGTGTTGGTTCTTGAACCGTTCCGGGAGCACGCCAGCCGGATTGACCAAAGCCACCCCATCTCCAGATTGGAGGGGGCGCGGAATTTTCGAGATCATTCGCCACCTCCTTTTTGGTTTAACGAGATTTGTGAAAGTACAAAGTTACCTGTCTCTTTTTAACATAAGGAGGGCGCATTGTAAAGGCCCTTTCTTGAGTTGTTGGTATAGAACCTCCTAGATGTTCGTCGGTGTATATTATGGCGCATCTATCTTCAATGGCAGTAACGATGGTTTTTGTCTTACGAATTTCAGAAGGAAATGGATTTTTGGATTTGTAATGAGGAATTACGGTACCCTTAAGTATCCCGAGTCCTTTTTTGAGGCGAGTTTTTTTATTCTTATCGCTGTCTATAAGATATTCATACCAGACGGCACACCCCGCGCTTAATCCGGAGAGAATAGTTCCTTGTTGATATGCCGACGATATAAATGGAATAATTTTATGTTTTTTCCACGCGGAAATCATAACGTCGTAATTACCGCCACCGACATAAATAATGTCAGCACTCGTAATGAATTTTTCTAATGTTTTATGAGAAAGCTTCCTTTTACTAAATAAGCGCAAGATTTTTACTTTGCATCCTAATTTTTTGTACACACGTTGAAAGGTGGCAGAGTAAGCTGGCAAATCTTTGCTGGCGGTTGGTATAAATAAAACTCTCGGATTTTTTCTACTGCTTTCTTTGACAATAAATTTATCTATAGCAACCGTCTCACCCAAACGTAATAAGCCACCCCCGATAGGGATAATTTTACGTTTTGTAACTGATTTTACGTCTTTGTTAGACTTCATTGTAAAGTTACAATATCATTATTTAAGGTAATCGTAAATCATTCCGTCAATCTATTTCAGATTTCTTTCTTGGCGAGCAGGCAAAAAGTGGAGGGGGTTGGGGGGAGGAAACTTTTTGCCTGCGAGCCGGAGCCAGCCCCGCCGCACCGCCCGAATACTTGGAGGGCGGAACCGAGCAGAAATTTCCCTTTCCTTTTTTGAATTTTTTTCAGAGGGCGAGCGCAAAAGAAAAATTGTAAGGGAAAATTTCTGCGAGGTTGCCGCCGGAGCGATAGCGGAGGCGGACGGCGGGGCGGAGAGCGTACGATTTAGTTGCGCTTCACCACGCGCTCCGCGCGTGGCACATTGTCAGCGGTTTTGAAAATAGGTGCGAGCTTGGTAAAATAAAGACACCACAAACGAACTAGACGGTTTTGAACCAACGGTGGAGTGGGCGGCGCAAAGCGCCGCCCACGCTGTTTCGCCTGATTTTCCAAACGAATTCGGAGTCCCGCCGAAGGCGGGACGAACTGTTTTTTCGCCGAGGAGGAGGTGCGAAATCAGAAGCAATTTTGACATAGTATTTGCTTTGAATACAAAAAGGATTTTTGCTATAATAACTTTGCGCTCAATTGTTTCGATTGCTTATTTTAATGACCGTCTTTGGATTCAATTTGAGCAATCGAGTTGAGCGCACCAAGGGCGGTCATTTAAGTTTTCAATATGAACAATATACAAAACACAATTTCGTCTCCGCAAAAATTCTTTTTGTATGCTCGCAAGTCCACTGATGTCGAGGATAGGCAGGTGTTAAGCATTGATGCCCAACTCACCGAATTGCGGGAATACGCCGTTCGGGAAGGTATTGAAATTTCCGCCGAAATCGTTGAAAAGCAATCTGCTAAAGTTCCAGGTCGTCCGTTGTTTAATAAAATGATGAAAGAAATTGAAATCTTCGGCGGAAACATCCTCGCGTGGAATCCCGATCGGCTCGCCCGCAATTCGGTGGACGGCGGTCAGATTATTTATCTCCTCGACACAGGGAAACTTGCGAGCATAAAATTTCCCACATTTTGGTGTGATTCCACATCACAAGGTAAGTTCATGTTGAATATGGCTTTCGGGCAAAGCAAATACTATGTAGATTCTCTTTCCGAAAATACGAAACGCGGATTTCGCCAAAAAGTCAGGATGGGCATATTTCCAAGCCAAGCACCTTTGGGATATCTCAACGATTCACGAACAAAAACGATAGTGGTGGAAAAGAAAAAATCTCGCATTGTGCGCTTGGCTTTTGAAAGATATGTAAAAGGAAATATGCGATTGGAAGATGTATCAAACTTTTTGGCGAAATCCGGCGTTACAACTCGAACCGGAAAGAGAATCTCCAAAACCAAAGCGTCTTTTATCCTTTCCAATCCTTTTTACATTGGACTATTCAAATATGGTGGTGAAATCCACGAAGGAA
>Ga0210051_1000900_pt1 | contig 29296 bp, 22 predicted proteins | sample CryGey092014_all_FD_185464 | JGI IMG/M metagenome (GOLD analysis project Ga0210051, IMG submission 185464) | Groundwater microbial communities from aquifer - Crystal Geyser CG23_combo_of_CG06-09_8/20/14_all (SPAdes) (version 2) | ecosystem: Environmental > Aquatic > Deep subsurface > Groundwater...
GCCACCGGGCTGGCCCCCCAATCCCAAATCTGAAATCCAAAACCCATTGGGAGTCCTCGTCATGCCAAGCCGCCCGCCCAACATCTTCGTCTTCATGTCCGATCAAGAGCAGGCGCAGGTCGTCAATCCGGAACATCCGTGCCTGACGCCGGTTGCCGACAAGCTTGCCCGGGAAGGGCTGCTGTTCCGTCGCTGCTACACCACCTCGGCGCACAGTTGCCCGGCGCGAGCGACCTACTTCACCGGGTTCTACCCGTCCGTGGCCAAGGTCTACAACAACGTCTGCAACGCGCAGAAGATCAGTGGCACCTACGACCCGGCGTTGACCCACTTCAGTCAGTGTCTGCGGGAAGCCGATTGGAACCTGGGCATTACAGGCAAGTGGCACTGCTCGGACACTGAAGACCCCGGTGAGCGCGGCTGGGACGAGGTCTACCCCACCGCCACCAAGGCCGCGCACATGGGCGTCCATTGGGAGCAGTGGACGGCCCTGGCCGAGAAGGGCTTCGATTTCGACACCCCCCGCAGTCCCGGCGAGATCGTCAACCCCGGCTACGGCCGCCACCTGGCCTACGGCGTCCGCCCCGGCGGCATTGAGGACACCGACGACTACAAGGTGGTCACCAGAGCCATCGAGGCGATGGAGCGGTACGCAAGAGAAGACAAACCGTTCCTTATCCACTGCGGCCCGACCAATCCGCACGATCCGTACGTCGTCCCGCAGAACTACGTCGACCGGTACAACCTGGCCGACGTGCCGCTCCCGCCCAACTACCGCGACAACCTGCGCGACAAGCCGCGCCTCTACCAGCGCCAGGCACAGCTCTGGGCGCAGCTCAGCGAAGACGAAGTGCGCGACTCCGTCCGGCACTACTGGGCAGACTGCTCGCTGGTGGATGAATTGCGCGGCATGGTGTACGACGCCGTCGATGCCTTGGGCCTCCGCGACAACACCGTTCTGATCTTCACCTCCGACCACGGCGATTACGTCGGCGCCCACGGGCTGTACTGCAAAGGCGTGCCCGCCTTCGACGAGGCCATGCGCCTGCCGCTGATCGTCCGGTGGCCGGAAGGCATCGCCGACCCCGGCCGCGAAGTCGATGAGTTCGTCACGCTGGCCGACTTCCACGCCACCTTTCTGGAACTGGCCGGGCTGGACCCGCTCCCCACCCACGGCCAGTCGTTCGCGCCGTTCTTCAGGTCGGGCGAAGTCGAGGGCTGGCCGCAGGAGTACTACAACCAGATGGGCAGCGTCGAGCTGTGGTACACACAGCGCTTCGTGCAGACGAAGTATGCGAAGTACGTCTTCAACGGTTTCGACTTCGACGAGCTGTATGACCTGGACGCCGACCCGCTGGAGATGGTGAACCGAATCGACGACCCGGCGTACGAATGCCTGAAGAACGACATGCTCAAACGCCTCTGGAAGCAGGCGCGCCGGACGGAAGACCTGATCGGCATTCGGTATCACACCTGCGCGCTGGCGCCGTTTGGGCCGGTGATTGGGCTGGCGGAGTGAGCGAGGCGACCAGCCTTCCATCGCAGAGACGCGAAGGCGCCAAGTCGCAGAGAATGGAGTTGAAGAGCTGAAGAGTCCCGTGTGCCTTGTCCTGATCCTCGCAGTTGTTCCCCTTCGTGGCGCCGAGCAGCCCGACGCGCCCGGCGTCAACTGGCCGGGTTTCCGCGGCTGGCGGGCGGGCGGCGTCTCCGAGGGGTATGCGACACCCGTATCCTGGAGCGTACCCGAGTCCCGCAACCTCAAGTGGAAGACGCCGCTCCCCGGATTGGCACACTCCAGCCCGGTCGTCTGGGGTGACCGAGTGTTCGTGACGACGGCGGTCAGCAACAAAGACGAGCCGACGCTGAAGGTGGGGATGTACGGCGACGTGGAGCCGGTCGACGAACCGGAGGCGTTCGCCTGGAAGGTGTACTGCCTCGACACGCTGTCCGGCGCGATCGTGTGGGAACAGACCGCCAACACCGGCGTGCCAAAGATCAAGCGCCACCCCAAGTCCTCCCACGCCAACTCGACACCGGCGACTGACGGCGAGCACGTCGTGGCGTTCTTCGGCTCCGAAGGGCTCTCCTGCTACGACATCACGGGCAAGTTGCTCTGGCAGAAGGACCTGGGTCTCCTCGATTCGGGCTTCTTCCGGATGCCTTCGGCACAGTGGGGCTTCGGGAGTTCGCCGATCATCCACGCCGGCCGCGTGATCGTGCAGTGCGATGTCCAGAAGGGTTCCTTCCTCGCCGCGCTCGACGTCGCCACCGGACACGAGATCTGGCGCACGCTTCGCGACGACGTGCCGACGTGGAGCACTCCCACGGTTGCCGTGCGCGAGGGCAAGGCGCAGGTCGTCGTGAACGGCTTCCGGCACGCCGGCGGCTACGACTTCGAGACCGGCAACGAAGTGTGGCGGCTGACGGGCGGTGGCGACATCCCCGTGCCCACCCCCCTCGTCGCCCACGACCTCTTCTTCCTCACCAGCGCCCACGGGGGGCTGTCCCCGCTGTACGCCATCAAGGCCGAGGCACGGGGCGACGTCTCACTTGCGGACGGAGCGGCAGCCAACGACGGGGTCGGCTGGAGTTACCCGCGCCAGGGCTGCTACATGCCCACGCCCCTGGTGTACGGTGACTATCTGTACTGCTGCCGAGACAACGGAACGCTCGTCTGCTACCGCGCGAAGACCGGGGAGCAGGTGTACGCGGAGCGGCTGAAAGGTGGCTTCTCCGCTTCGCCCGTGGCTGCAGACGGTAAGCTCTACTTCACGAGTGAGAGCGGCGACGTGCACGTCGCGAAGGCTGACCCCGAGTTCGCGCTTCTCGGCACCAACTCGATGGGTGAGACATGTATGGCGACACCGGCAATCTCCCGAGGGACGCTGTTCTTCCGAACGAGGCGGAACGTTGTGGCCGTTGCCGGTGACTGAAGGGGCACCCGTTGGAACTTGCAAAAGGAGACCCTCCATGCAACAGGCACTACTGATCCTGACCGTACTGCTCGCCGTGTTCTCGATTGGCTTCGCGGAACAGCCGGCTGCCGGCGCTGACTTCTACGTTGCCACCAGCGGCAACGACGGAAGCGCCGGCACGAAGGAGAAGCCGTTTGCCACGCTGACCCGCGCCCAAGAGGCTGTTCGCCAACGGGTGGTCGCGGGCCTGGGCGCCGACGTGACGGTACTCATTCGCGGAGGCACGTATGCGCTCGCGGAGCCGCTGACGTACGGACCGGACGACTCGGGGACAGCGGCCCACTCGATCACCTACGCGGCCTATCCGAAGGAGACAGTGATCGTCAGTGGCGGCGCCAAGATCGCGGGCTGGAAGAAGGGCGAGGGCGAGGTGTGGACAGCCCGCATGCCGGGAGTGGCGGAGGGCACGTGGTACTTCCGGCAGCTCTACGTCAACGGGCAGCGCGCTAGTCGGGCCCGGACGCCAAACGGCGACGCGGATCAGCCGTGTTGGCAACTGAAGGGCGCCAGCCTGAGCGACGACCTGAAGACGCACACGTACCAGTTCGAACCGGCGCAGGTGAAGCAATGGCGGAATCTGACCGATGTCGAGTGCGTTGTCTTCGGCAACTGGGCCACCACGCGCAAGCGGTTCGAGACTATCGACCCGGCAACCGGCACCGCCGAGATGGCTGGGCCACACGCCAAGCCGCACGACGCCATGGCACCGGCCGCGGGCCGGTGGTTCTACATTGAGAACGCCTTCGAAGAGCTGGATCAGCCCGGGGAGTGGTACCTCGACCGGCAGACCGGCACGCTCAGCTACTGGCCGCGAGCCGGCGAGGACTTGACGACTGCGGAAGTGGTCGCGCCGCGCCTGACTCGGTTACTCGAAGTCACCGGAACTGCGGAGCGCCCCGTGCGCAACCTGCACTTCCGCGGGTTGCGCTTCGAGCATGCCGACTGGACGCCGCCGCAAGGTGGCTACCTGGGCATCCAGGCGTGTCACTTCGCGACGGGCACGGCTTGGAGCGGCAACCCGTGGGGGCGGATTGACGCAGCAATCTCGTGGAACTGGGCCGACTCATGCAGCTTCGAGGACGGCGCGGTCGCCCACCTCGGCGGCTGCGGGATCGAGCTTGTGGCGGGCTGTAGCAATGACACAGTCGAGGGCAATGAGGTCTTCGACATCAGCGGCAACGGCACGATGTTGGGCGGCCCCAGCGACGAGGCCGAAGTCCCCAAGCACTGCCGCCTCGCCAACAACCACGTGCACGCGTGCGGGCTCGACTACCACGGTGCCGTCGGCATGTGGACCGGCTTCGCCCAGCAAGCCGTGATCGCCCACAACCTGGTGCACGATCTGCCCTACAGCGGCATTTCGCTGGGCTGGCAGTGGAACCCCGAACCGACAGCCGCCAGGGAGAACACGGTTGAGTACAACCACATTTCTGACGTGATGAAGCGCCTGGGCGATGGCGGTGGCATCTACACCCTCGGCTTCCAGCCGGGCACCGTCCTCCGCGGCAACCACATCCACGATGTCGCCCGCAGCGGCTACGCGCAGGCGGCGCCCAACAACGGGATGTTCATCGACGAAGGCAGCAGAGGCTTCCTGTTTGAGGGAAACGTCATCTACCGCACCAGCGCCGAGCCGGTTCGCTTCAACCAGTGCGGCCGCGACTGGCACGAATGGAAAGACAACCACTTCGGCGGCGTCTTCCCCGCACCGGGCAGGCTCGGCTCCGGGCTGGCGTGCGACGGATCGAGCGCGCACCTCGAGGTGCCCAACGCACCGGAGCTCGAGCCGGAACAGCTCACCGTGGAGGCGTGGATCCAGCTCCCCGAGTTCCCCGCCGGAGGCGACGCCAGGAAGTGGATCGTCAACAAGAACCGGAACGAGTGGGAGCAGGGCCACTACGGCCTGGTGCTCGACAAGGACCGGGCGGGTGCTTACCTCAACATCGGCGGCGGGCAGGACAACAGCTACTCCGCGTGGGGCCCGGAGGGGCAACTCACGCCCAACGACTGGCACCACTTGGCGATGACTTACGACGGGGCAACGCTCCGGGTCTACCTCGACGGCAGCGAAGTCGGCTCGGAAGCAATCAACAAGCCGCGCGTCCCCGGCAGCACGCCGCTGGACATCGGTCGCCGCCAGGACGGCTACACCTACTTCAAGGGAGTCATCGACGAGGTGCGCGTGTACAGCCGCGCTCTCTCCACCGACGACCTGAAAGCACGCTTCGCCCAGCCGGTCACGCTCACTGACCCCAAAGCGGAGAGCGGCCTTTCCGGGTACTGGAACTTCGACGACCTGAGCGACGAGACGAAGGCGCTGCAGGAGCTTGCCGCGAAGGCAGGGCTGGAGCCGAAGTACCGAGGCAGACTCCACGACGAAGCGCTGAGGGGGTGAGAGAGGACCCGCGCCCTACTCGAACAGCCGGTACCCAATCTCCTTATCCGTCAGGAAGTAGACGTTGGCCCCGTTCCGCGGGGCGATCTCGCGCCGGAACGCCATGAGCTTCTTTCCGGCGTCGGTCGCCATGATCTTCCCCGCCTTGAGCGCCTCGACCATCAGCTCGGCGTGGGTCAGCCCCAGTTCCACGTTGCGGAAGCGCTCGCGCTCCTCGGTTGACGCTGTTGCCAACACCGGGTCTGCCTCCGCCAACAGGGCATGGGCTTTGCTGAACGCCTCTTCCGTGTAGAGGGCGGGGTACGCTGCCTTCCGCTCGTTCCGCTTGTGGTCGGCGAACAGGGGGGCGCCGTTGAGGCGGGCGGTGAAGTCTTCCCAGTAGTCGTAGTAGGCTCTCACCGTTTCGCCCAACGGGCCGAACGCGGAGTAGAACTCGTTGAGCAAGTCCTCGGTCGTCGCGTCGGTCTCCCACAGGAGACGTCCCAGCACATAGTCCGTCGGTCCCATTACCGCCCAGTACCCCTGGAGACAGTCGTAGTCCGTTGCCCGCATCCCGTTGCGGATCTGCCAGCGGGTGTCTTCCGCCAGCGCGTGTGCGATCACGTAGGGCACGGACGGCCAGCTCGTTGTACCAACGGGCGTAACGGTCAGAGAGGCAGTCGGGCAGCGGCGAAGGCTCCAAGTCCTTGGAGTCGACGTCCACGTCGAAGCCGTCTTCCTGCTTGAGCGGCGTCGTCCCGCCCCCCTCCGGCGTTCGGGTCCGCATCCCACGCCCGGCACCGAGGACACACGCAGAACCCGCCGCTGCCATCGTTCTCGCAGGCGTTCAGGAACAGCTTCTCGGGGTTCTTCCGCAGTCCGCTACGCAACTCGGCAAGCTGGACCGCCCACAACTGCGGGTTCGACACGGACATCTTCACGAAGTCCGGCCGCCTGCTGTCGCGCGGGCCTCGCCGACCGTCTTGCGTTTGGGCACCACCCGGCCGAGGTCGCCCGGCCAGATCCAGCGACAGCCAAGCTGGTCCTGAAGGAAGTCGTACACCGCCCACAACGCCAGCCCGATGGCGCCGCCAAACTCGGGACCCAACGACCGCGAGATCAGGTATACTCGCGAAGGTTAGGAATACACCGAAGCTATTGCACAAGTTCGACGCCTCTGCGTGCACAGCAGTGTGTTGGGTGCTCACCACACGCCCACGGGTGAAGTTCTGCGAACTTCCACTTCGGTGTATTCCTAACCTTCGCGAGTATAGTACGGCCCGCCGCCCTGCACTTCCGTATTGGTCGAGATGGCGGCGATGGAGAGCCCCGTGAGGAAGGTGATCGCCTTGGCGATCAGGAGAATCACCAGCGCCTGCCGGATGCCTACCTGCCGGACGACGTGCTGCTGGCCGTCGCCGACGCTGTGCGCAAGTGGGGCGAGTATCCACTCAACTGGGTGAAAGACTATGACGGCGCCTCGTAGGCTGGGGATCCTGGCGTGCGAGAACCTCCGGCGCGAAGTGGAGGCCGTGCTGGCACTGGAGGCGATTGGCGACGTCTCCCTGCTGACGTTCCCTGCCCATTGCGGTCGCCTCGCGACTGGTGCTGCTGGACACCGAGGTCGATGAGGCGGCCGGCGACAACCTGCAGAAGTTCGCCGAGTTCGTCGGGCTGCCGTCCGAGCGCGTTCCCGTTGGGCTTGAGGGGCTCCGTCAGCGAGTCCTTCGTGCGGTCGCTGAGTGGAACCTGGACCAGGCGAAGACAGAGGCTGACGCGGCCCTGTCCGACGCTCGTCGGCAGTTGGCTGAGTACGCCATGGTCTACGACGTCATCGGCAGACTGACGGCGGGATTGACCGAGGAGCAGGTCATCGAGGACATCCTTGAGTTGTTCGGTCTCCTCTGTGCGCCGCAGAGCCTGGTGTACCTCCCACTCGTTGATGGCAGCCCGGGGCGAGTGACCACCGTTTCAGACAGTGCCGCTGACGGTGCGCGCCAACGGTTGGCAGCGCTGACGACCGACCACCTGCGCGACAGCCTGGGCGACACGGCGGCGGTTCTCGCGTTCAGAGCACACGAGAAGGGGTTGGAGCTGGTCTGCCACCTCTCGCCCGAGGTGCCCGACCGGTTGCGCCAGGTCGTCGCCAACCTGGTCGGCAACGCGATCATGTTCACGGAGCGCGGCGAAGTGGTCATACGTGTTGCCACCGAGTCGGAGACGGCCAATGGCGTCTGTCTGCACTTCGCGGTCACCGACACGGGGATCGGTGTCCCGCCGGCCAAGCAGGCGGTGATATTCGGCGCCTTTGACCAGGCGGACAGCTCCACTACCCGCAAGTATGGCGGGACGGGGCTGGGTCTGGCGATCTCCTCCCAGTTGGTGGAATTGATGGGCGGCCGGATCTGGGTGGAAAGCCCGGCACGGCCAGCCGCAGCTCCGGCGGCCGCTGGCGGAACCGACACCGACTCGCCCGGGAGCACCTTCCACTTCACCGCGAACTTCGGCGTGGAAGTAGGAACGACAGCGCAACCCGCCGCCGTCACCAGGTCGGAACTGGCCGGTCTCCCCGTGCTGATCGTGGAGGACAACGCAGCCAACCGGCGCCTTCTCGAGGAGGTGCTGGCAACCTGGCGGATGAAGCCCACTGCAGTCGACAGCGGCGCTGCAGCGCTGCTTGCCCTCGAGGAGGCGCGCGCCAACGGAACCCCCTTCCCGCTGGTGCTCCTCGACGCCATGATGCCGGAGATGGATGGATTCGAGCTGGCGGCGCGGATCACAGCGGACCCGGCCCTCGCCGGCACGACGACGCGGATGAGGTTGTCTTCCGCCGAGGGGCTTAGCGGAACCCGCGTGCGGGAGCACGACCTCTCCGCCTACCTGCTGAAGCCTCTCAAGCAGTCGCAACTGCTGGACAGCCTCTTGACCGTGCTGCGCGCATCCGCCCCGCCGGAAACGGGAGGCACTGCCCCTCCGCCATCGCGCCCCGCACGGAGTTCGGCAAGCCTTCGGCTCCTGCTGGCCGAAGACAACGCGGCCAACCAAGTGCTGGCCCGCGGACTGCTGGAGAAGCGCGGACACAGCGTACTGGCCGTCGGCAACGGCCGCGAGGTATTGGAGCAGTTGGCCGCGCAGTCCTTCGACCTGGTACTGATGGACGTGCAGATGCCCGAACTGAACGGGTTTGAGACCACCGCTGCCATCCGCGCCCGGGAACAGGAGACCGGCGAGCACCTCCCCATCGTCGCGATGACTGCGCACGCGCTTGCGGGCGACCGGGAGCGCTGCCTGGCGGCGGGGATGGACGGCTACGTCTCGAAGCCGCTGCAGCCGCAGGTCCTATTCGAGGCGGTCGAGAGCCCGGTCCCCGTCGCCCCACCGGCGCCCGAAGTCGTGCCCGATGCCGCTCATGACGAGGTCCTTGACGCGGAGGCGGTCATGGGCCGCTTTGGCGGAGACCTGGCGTTTCTGGCGGAGGTCGAAGATCTGTTCCTCCAGGACGACTGGCCGCGAATCCGGGCAGCGATCCGGGCGGCGCTGGCAGCCGGCGACCACGAGGCGTTGACTCGCTCAGCCCACTCGCTGAAGGGACTACTCGGCAACCTCGGCAGCAAGGCAGCCTTGGAGGCGGCGCTCGAGCTGGAGCGAATCGACCGGCACCGGGAGGGGGCTCAGGGCGCGGCCGCCTGCCGTCGGCTGGAGACGGAGGTCGAACGCCTCGGAATGGCGTTGACCGAGTTGCGGAGAGGGGACACCGGATGAGAGTCTTGATTGCCGATGATGATGCCGCCAACCGCAGACTGCTGGAGGGCGCGCTGCAGAAGTGGGGATACGAAATCGTCACCGCCCGCGATGGCCTGGAGGCGTGGGAGGCGCTGCGAGCGCCGGCGGCGCCTCGCCTGGCGATCCTGGACTGGATGATGCCCGAACTGGACGGCGTGGACGTGTGCCGGAAGGTGCGCCAGGAGCACACGGAGAAGCTCGTCTACCTCATTCTCCTCACCGTCAAGGGGCAGAAGGAAGACATCGTCGTCGGGTTGCGGGCCGGGGCCGACGATTACCTGACCAAGCCCTTCGACCGGGAGGAGTTGCAGGCCCGCCTGGAGGTCGGCGAGCGCATGCTCCGGCTGCAGGCAGCCCTGGCTGAGCGCGAACGGGAACTGACGGTGGCGCGTGCCCGAGGCCTGGAACGGGAGCGCCTCGAGGCGGCGGTGTCTGCCATGGGCGACGGCATCGTTATCACCGACGGTGAGTGGCGGGTCACTACCGTCAACCGCGCTGCCCGCCTGCTGCTCAACGTGCCTGACGACAGTGGCGCGGGCATTCTGCTCAGCGACGTGCTGCGACCATTCACGCTGTCACTGCCGCTCGAGGTCGTCCAGAAGGGGGAGGAGCGGGCCACTACGCTGGAGATCGCCCGCACCGACACCGCGCCGCCGCTCTTCGTAGAGGGGCGCCTCACCCAGGTGTTCGACGTAGACGGCAGGTTGGAGAGCGCGGTGTTGACAGCGCGCGACGTGACTGCCGAACGACACGCCCAGCATGTACAGGCGAACTTCTTCACCATGCTCTCGCACAAGCTCCGCACACCTAGGACGGTTATCGGCGGGTACCTCGACCTGTGTCACCGCTTGCCCTTGGCGCGGCTGCGCAGCCAGGACGACGACCTCCTGGCGAGCTGCCTCGAAGAGTGGCGCCGCCTGGAGGCGATCGTGGAGAGTCTCCTGGAATTCGGGGCCGCCAGTCCCCGTCCGTTGGCGCCGGAGCCGCAACAGGCGGAGATTGCGGAGATTGCTGGCTCCGTCGCCGAGGCAGTCCGGCAGGCCCACCCGGGCAAGGCGCTGGAGATGACCCTCGAGGTAGCCCCCGAGGCCGGTGCTGCCAGCGTCCGCCCCGAGCACCTCGCCTCGATCCTGCGAAGACTGATTGACAACGCGGAGGTGCTCAATGCCCACATCCTGGTACGACACATCGTTCCGCAAGCTCTTCTTCGACTTCCCCAGCGCTGGTGCCGCTGTTGGGTTGGCTGCCAGATTTGACGCTGAGCGGTGGGCGGAGCGCGTTCAGGAAGCCAACGCGCAGGCCGTATCCGTCTTCACCAAGTGCGGCTTCGGCTACTCGTTCGACCAGAAGGGGACCGTTCGCTACCAGCACCCCCACCTGCCGGCTGGGTTGGACATGCTGGAAGCGCAGATCACCGCGCTGCACAAGCGGGGGCTGCGGGCGCTGGGGTACTACCACACGTTCAACAGCGAACCGATCGCCCGCGACCACCCCAATTGGATTGAACGAGACGCCGACGGCAAACCGCGCGGCCTCAGCATCTGCCTGCTGAGCCCATTGCTTGTTGAGTGGATGCTGCCGCACGTCGAGGAGATCGTCACCAACTACGCCGTGGACGCGCTGTTCTTCGACGGCACGTATGCGCACAGCCCGTGCCACTGCGCCGCGTGCCAGACACGATTCGCCGAGGCCAGCGGCGGCCTGGCGGTGCCCAAGGACAAGCAGGATCCGGCGTGGCCGCGGTTCGTCGCCTGGAAGCTGGCGGCGCTCCAAGAGGTTCGTCAGTCGGTCTGCGACACCATCCATCGGCACCGGCCGGAAGTGGTGGTGGCCGTCAACTGGGCCTACACGCCGCGGATGCCGGAGGTGGTGCCGGCAGGCCTCGGCGCGCTTGTGGCCGACATCCACCCGGACGACCAAGTCTTCGAGGGCAGCTATCTGTCGTCGTACTGGGCGCTGCTGGAGCGGCCGTTCGATGTGATGAACGCAGCCTTTCTGCAATGGTGGGGCGACTGGGGCTGCAAGCCCGCGCTGGCCATGCAGCAGGAAGTGGCGCCGGTCCTCGCGCACGGCGGGCTGACGTGGGTCGGCTATCAGATGACCCACGAGTTCGACGTTGCTCCAGCGGTGATGGGGGAACTAGGGAAGACGCTGGCATTCGTGCGGGAGCGCGAGCCACTCCTCGTGGGCGCCGAATCCGTTCCGCATGTGGCAGTGCTGCACTCGACCGAGGCAAACCACCCGCAGGAGGAGGTTGCGTTCTTCGTCAACGAAGGCAGTGCCCGCGGCGCGCACCGACTGCTCACCGAGAGCATGATTCCGCACCACCTCGTGCACGAGCAGACGCTGCGGGAGCGGCTGCCCGAGTTCGGCGCCGTCTTTCTTCCCGACCAGCGCTACCTACAACCGGAGCTGGTGCCGGCTCTCGCCGAGTGGGTGGAAACGGGCGGGGTCCTCGTTGCGACGGCGCTGACAGGGACGCTCGACGACGATCACCGCGACACCGGCCGCTTCGCGCTGGAGGGGTTGCTCGGCATCCGCTACGAAGGCGTCTACGACCAATCGCACGCCTACTTCGAGGTGACTGACACGCGTCTGACCCCGGGCACGCTGGACATGCCCCACCTGGCCGAGGCCAAGTTCGCCTTCGCTCGCCCGGTGGCCGAGGACGTGGAATGCCTCGCGAGGCTGCGCAAAGCGTACCTGCGCAGCGACGGTCAGTCCCTGCTGCGCTGGTCGCCGGTCGGCGAAGACAGCGGCTACCCGGCAATCACGCTCCGCCCTGTCGGCAAGGGGTGGGCGGCGTACTTCGCGGGCGATCCGTTCCGCGCCTACCAGGCGAAGAACCAGTGGAACCTGAAGCACGTCGTCGCCAACCTGCTGCGGCTGACGCTGCCCGACCCGCCCGTCGAGGTCGAGGCGCCGGCGTGGCTGGAGGTCGTGGTCAGGCGCCAGTCAGCCGCTTCCGCTCCCGACGGCGGCGAGCGCCTGCTCGTCCACCTCGTCAACCAGCACGGCGACCGGCCCGTTGACGGCAACTACCGTTGCACAGAGCAGATCGTGCCGGTGCAAGGCGTGGTTGTCCGTTTGCGCAGTGAAGCGCGGCCGTCGCGAGTGACCCTCGAGCCGGCCGGCGCAGTGCCGGAGTGGGAGCACGAGCGTGGCGTGACCACAGTGCACGTACCAGCGGTGGACATCCACACCGTCGTTGCCGTTGCCGCTTGACGGTTGCCTGCCGGCAGCGCCCAACAAGGTGAGTGCGGGGGCGATGTCAAACCATTGGTTCGCGCGCCCTCGAACAGGGGCGAAAGGAAGGTATACTCGCGAAGGTTAGGAATACACCGAAGCTATTGCACAAGTTCGACGCCTCTGCGTGCACAGCAGTGTGTTGGGTGCTCACCACACGCCCCCGGGTGAAGTTCTGCGAACTTCCACTTCGGTGTATTCCTAACCTTCGCGAGTATAGTCAGATGTCCCTTCAACTTGCAGCGCACTTGTGTGGTTGGCCCGGCGACGTCGTGCAGGACCACCGGAGAGTAATGGAGATTGTCAGCGAGGCCGGATACGACGGCGTCGAGGGGTTCAATGCGGAGAACGCTGAGGAACTGAGGGAGTTGGGCGCCCTGGCAGGGGAGCACGGGCTGCACCTGGTGAACGTCGGCTCCTCCGACCCGTTGCTGAAGGCAAAGATCAACGCGACTCTTGGCAACGACGCCGCGGAGGTGCCGGCGGCGAGGAAGACGAACTACCAGGACCCGACGGACGCCGAACTGGAGGAGTTGGCGCAGCCACTCGAATCGCACATTGCGACCTTCACGAAGTATGGCGTGAAGCCGTTCCACCACATCCACGTGGGGTGTCTCCTGGAGACGACGGAAGACTGTGAGCGAGTGCTGGAGCGGCTGCCCGGTCTCTGGCTGCTCTACGATACCGGTCACCTGCTGGCAGCCAACTCGGACCCGAGGGACGTGCTCCGGCGCTGGCCGAACCTAATCGGGCACGTGCACTTGAAGAACTTCTGGGCAGAGGACCCGCAGGGCGGCTGGGACCGGCGCAAGCCCGACTTCTGGTAGACGAGCCGGTTCTGCGACCTGGCCGAAGGCAACGTGGGGCTCGATGTCAAGGCAGTGCTGGACGGTCTGGTAGGCGCCGGCTACAGCGGCTGGGTCGCCGTCGAAGAAGACCCTCCGCGACGCGATATCGTGGCCGTCGTCCGCGACAACCGCGAGTACCTGCGCAGCTTGGGGTACTGAACGCCGTGCCCCGCAGCGGGGCGTTCGGCGAATGGAAACCGTTCAGCGAGAGGACCTGCCCGTGCCCAACCGTCCCAACCTTGTCTTGATCCACTCCGACCAGCACCGCTTCGACTGCCTCGGCGTCAACGGCCACCCTTTGCTGAAGACGCCGCACTTCGACCGATTGGCGGCGGAGGGGATGAACTTCACCCACGCCTTCACCCCCTCGCCGGTGTGCGTTCCCGCCCGCAACTGCCTGCTCCACGGGCAATGGGCCACGCAGCATCGCGTCATCACCAACTACGGCAGCAACGCCGTGCCGATGGCCGATACCGACCACCTGCCCACCTTCACCCAGGTGTTGCGCGACGCCGGCTACTTTCTCGGTCATCTCGGAAAGTGGCACGTCCATCCCGAGAAAGGCCCCGAAGCGTACGGGTTCCACGAGCACGTTCCGGACCGGTATGGCGAGTGGCGCGGCAGCGCCGGACTGCCGCCACTGCCGCATGGGAACGGCTGGTTCGGTGAACTCGACCCGCACGTCACGCCGGAGCAGTCGCGCCTCGCCTGGAGCGCCGATCAGGTCGTGGCGATGCTGGAGGCTCGGCAAGGCAGCGATCCGCCCTTCTTCGTGGAGCTGGATCTCTCCCAGCCTCACCTGCCCAATGTCGTGCCGGAGCCATATCACTCGCTGTACCCGCCGGACGCCATCGCGCCGTGGCCCAGCTTCCCCGATCCCCTGTGCGGCAAGCCCTACATTCAGGCGCAGCAGCGGCGCACGTGGGAACTCGACGGCTGGACGTGGGACGACTGGCGACCGGTCGTGTCGCGCTACCTGGGCGAGATCAGCCTGCTGGATGCGCAAGTCGGTCGGCTGCTCGACTGCCTCGACCGATTGGGGCTCGCAGACAACACGCTGTTCGTGTACACCACCGACCACGGCGACATGTGCGGCGGGCACGGGATGATCGACAAGATGTATATCCTGTACGAAGACGTGGTCCGCGTGCCGCTGCTGATGCGCTGGCCCGCGGGGATCCGGCCCGGCAGCGTCTGCGACGCATTCGTCTCCCACGGGCTGGACCTGGCCGCCACCTTCTGCGAAGCGGCCGGCGCTGTCGTGCCCGACACCTTCTCCGGGCAAAGCCTCCTGCCGTGGATGACCGGCGAGGGCGACGTCGGTCGCGACATGATCGTCTCCACCTCCGAAGGCAACCAGTTCGGTCTCTACAGCCAACGGATGGTTCGCGACCGGCGCTGGAAGTACGTTTGGAACTGCACTGCCGAAGATGAGCTGTACGATCTCGAGACCGACCCGGGCGAGTTGCGGAACCGCGCCACGGCTCCCGCCTGCGCCGACGAGTTGGGGCGGCTCCGTTACCGCCTCGTCGCCTGGATGGAGGAGACGCGCGACCCACTCCTCAACCAGTGGACGCGCCCGCAGTTGCTGAAGGGGCTCAAGGTGTAGGCACCGCCAGAGCGCGCCTCGGGGGGGGGTGCGCCGGATCAGCACCAAGTCGTTGGGCACAAAGCCCGGCACATCGCCGACGCCCCACAGCCGGGAGGCGCTGAAGCCGAAGAAGGCATCAATGTGCTTGCTGCCGCCGAGGACGGGCACCCACGTCGTTCCGCCGTCGCGACTGCGGAACGACAGAAAGCCTCCGCACAGCACCCACCGTTCCGGCCCGCGGCAGTACAGGTCGCTGTAGCCCGCCAGCTTGCCTGGCAGCACCTCCTCCCAGTTGGCGCCGCCGTCGGTGGTGTGCCGGAGCCAGACCTTCCCTGGCCCGCCGGGGTGCTGTGCTTCCAGCAGCCAGACCTCCTCGGGGCCGCTCATCTCAACGTGATACCAGCCGCCGTTGGGCCTCATCCGCGTCCACGTGAAACCGCCGTCGGTCGTCCGGAACGCGCCGCCGTAGCCGCACGTCCAGCCGAGCTTGTCGTTCCAGAAGCTCACATCGTGCAGCTTCTGCCGGATGTCGCCCTGACCAAACCCGCCGCCGGTGCCGCCGGTGTCGAGGACCAGGAACCGATCGGGCGGGGTCCGTGGACCGACGTGAAGCGGGTAGGTCCGGCCTTGCCAGGCACCGAGGGTCTGCGTCGAAGAAGGGACGGACGCCATCAGGAGGGGCCCAGGACGAGGGCGAGTGGACTTGGTGGACGCTGTGGACGGCGGATCGCTGGGGTGATTGCTTCCATTGCGCTGCGGCCGCTCACTGCGCCTTCACCTCGAATACGCCCCACTGCCGCGGGTCGATCTGGGCCTCGAGGGCCCGGTCGGAGACGATGCCCGTGGCCGGGTTCGCCCAGTGCATCCGCAGTTCGTTGGTCTTGCCGAGGGCGTCGGAGTGAATGATGCCGAAGTCGCCGCGGTACGTCTTGCCTGGCTCCGGCGTGAAACCAAGCTCGGCCAGCGGGATCGTGGCGCGGACGGTGACGGAGAGCAGCAGCCGCAGGTCGCCTTCGAGCACGTCCGGGGCGTCGTTGTCGGCCTGGGTTCGCAGCTCGAACGCAACGGCGTCGCCGGTCTTGAACAACTGGGTCACCGCCTTGCCGCCGTTGACCATCGGGCTGGTGTCGGTGACATCGCGGAAGCAGAGGTAGAGGTTCTGCGCGTCGCACGTTTACGTCGCCTCGGCCGAGCGTTTGCCGTCATCGCTCCAACTCGCCACCGGCTCCTGGTTCCACGCGAAGTCGCCGCCGAACCACTCGCCGCCGGGGGTGGTGCGGCTGATCGACATGCCGCGCGTGGGCGTCTCGGGCAGGGCATCGGGCGCCGCGCGGCCGTCGCGGAAGAGACTGCCAATGTAGAGCCCGTCGGTCGTCATGAGGAACGCTTTGCCCATGTTGCCGTTCATGCAGAAGACCTCGAGGGCCTCCGCTCGCTTGGCGCTCGCGGCTACGGGGCCTCCGCTCGCTTGGCGCTCGCGGCTACAGGGCCTCCGCTCGCTTGGCGCTCGCGGCTACAGGGCCTCCGCTCGCTTGGCGCTCGCGGCTACGGGGCCTCCGCTCGCTTGGCGCTCGCGGCTACGGGGCCTCCGCTCGCTTGGCGCTCGCGGCTACGGGGCCTCCGCTCGCTTGGCGCTCGCGGCTACAGGGCCTCCGCTCGCTTGGCGCTCGCGGCTACGGGGCCTGCACTCGCGGCTGCGCTTTCTGCGGCTGCCGCTGCGTTCTGCAGTTTGACTGAACCGATGACCTTCAGCGGGCCGCTGAGCAGGCCGTTGCGGTCCTTCGGCGCCTTGTGCGAGCCATGGACGCCGGGCCACTGGTTCGGGTAGGTCCACAGCGCCATTGCCGTCGGTCCACAGAAACTGCGACCGCGCCGGCTTGCCGCGGCGGATGGACTCTTGGATGAGTTCGTGGAAGTCACGGTTCAGGTGCTGGCCGACGCCGCTGAACAGCGCCGGGTACTTCTCTTTGGCCCACGCAAGCTGGGCTGGGTCATCCCACCGCTTGGCGAGCACCACCTCGGGAGGCGGGGCGCCGTCGCGGAGGAACACGCTGATGACGCTACCCAGCGCCATCAGCGGCCGAGCGTAGTCGTCGTGCAGCTCCGCGACACAGAGGTACGGACCGGTGCAGCTCGCCAGCAGTAACCTGTGACCGGAGACCTCGACGGCCTCCATGACCATCCCCTCGCCGCACGGCCCCAACAGCGCGTTTGGCTTGGTCGGCCGCCACAGTGTCGCCGCCACCCGCCGGCAGCTCGTAGTCAAGGCGCACCGGTCCCTGCGTGCTGTAGCGCAGCCGGGCGAGTTTCTCCACCTCCGAGAGTTGCGCGACTGAGGGGGAGGGCGCCAGCTTGCCGTGACCGAGAAACGCCACTTCGCCCCAGGCGTTGTTGTTCGACCAGAAGAACTCCCGTTGGGGCTGCGCCTGGTTCACAAGGTCGGCGAACCGATGGCCCGGCCAGCGCGAGCCGGTGGCGTCACCCCAGAACAACTCCATCCCCAGGCGGAGCGTCTCGCCTGCGCCGTACGGCTGGCCGGCGCGCCGGAGCAGCTTCCACGAGATGCGCACTTCCTGCGTGTAGCCTTTGCCGTCGTCGTCCTTGCGGAACGCGGCGTCCACCCCGTTGCCGATCGCGTTGTCGAGCTTGCCCTCGAACCCGGCCTCTTGCCGGCTCATGTCGTGGAAGGTGACGAACGCGGCGGGGCGCGCTTCGTCGGTGAACCAGTAGCAGTCCACATGGGTCATCCGCGCGCCGTTGGGACCGACGGGCTTCCCGTGGTCCGCCCAGAACCGGAGCTGTACGCAGTCCGACCGCCAGCCACTGGCGGCGTCGTTGACCGGGTCGACGCGGTTGACCATCGGCGTGGCGTCCTTGAAGCGGAAGGAGACGTACAACCAGTCCTTGTCGTACATCGCCGCTGTGCGTACCGAGTTGGTGTCGCGCATGGCATCGAGGTCGTAGCACGACAGGATCTCGCCAGACAGGTCCCAGTCGCCCAGCTTCCCATCCAGTACTACCGGCCCTGGGGCCGGCACGGCGCGCAGCTCGTAGTTGTTGGTTTGTTGCGTCCACCCGGCCGTGGCAGCGGCAAGCACCGCCCACAGGCCCGCTCGCCGCCACGGCTGACTGCCGAGCTTCCGGGTTCGGTTGCCGCTCATCAAGGTTGCTCCTTGTGGGCACGACTCGCTACTTGGGCGCTTGTCGGTCAGCGCGGCCAACGCTATGCCTCTCGCACTGCTTCGCACATGGCCCCGATGTTGGCCAACGGCACGTCCGGACAGAGGGTGTTCCCGGTGAACAGGCACAGCCCCGCTCCCGTCTCCCGGCAGACGCGAATGGCATGATGGACGCGGGCGCGAACCTCCGCCGGCGACAGGACCGGCAGCTCCGTGGTCACCGCCAACGGCCCGAAGATAACGACCGGGTCGCCCTCCCGCGTGCGCAGGCGCGCCCTGGTGTCGATGGTCAGGCCGCACTCAGGCTGGAAGCCCTGGAAGCCCTGCACGCCGGCCTCAATGAGCATGTCGAACAGCGGCCGCACGTCGCCGTCGCAATGCCAGAGGGGCTTGCAGCCGACCCGCAGCAGCGGCTCCAGGCCGTATGTGAGCTGGGGGAAGTAGTACTTCTCCATGAAGTCAGGCGACACCATCGGCCCGCGTTGGGTGCAGATGTCTTCACCCAGCAGGACCGCCCGCGGGTAGAGCCCCTCCTCAACTGCGCGCGCGACGAGCCGCGAATGGGAGCGGCCTTGCGCGCCGCCGACTTCCATGAGCTTCTTCGCGTGGTTGAGATGGGCGCCGAGGAGGTGGAAGAAGTTCTCGTAGCCGAACTGTCCGTCCCACGAGATCCGCGCCCCGGCACCCCATTGCGCCGGCATCCAGACGAGGTCGCCGCACTGGGTCTGCATGTCTACCAGCCCCTGTCGGAACGGCGCATAGGCCGCCTCAAAGTCGAACGCAGCTTCGAGTTGCTCCGGCGAAGGCATCGCCTCGATGTCGGCCAACGCCTGCGCTACGCTCTGCCCGCGGTCGGCGGCGCTGTATGTGTCGTGATCGACGCAGCGGTAGTCGTCGCGATGCCGCGGCACGAAAATGCCAATCAGCCCGTCGTTGCTCAGCCGCCGGTACGCGCGGAGCGACATCTCAGTGGGATCGGCCCAGTAGCCCTCCAGGTCCACCTCGGCGAGCGCAGCCAGGTGATCCGGGCAGGCGATCCACCCGCCAAGCACGGGGGTCCGGTCCGGCGGGCGGAGGGCAAACACGGCGTCGAGTCGTTCGGCAGGCGACATTGTCTCCAGCGGCATTCGGCGGCTCCGGCTTGACTTGGCGTTGCGTACTCAGCAAGCTTGGCTGACGCGGGACCGAACCCTTCCGGGCGGGTTCACGCGTCCTTGACAGGGCGAAACAGAGCAGCGACACTGTGGGGCGCTGTCAACCTCAGAATGGCACCAAGGAGGCCCGGAATGGCGCAACTACGCGAGACTCGCTTCAGCGACGTGTGCGGCACGGTGGATGAGTTGAAGCGACTGATGGACGAGGAGCCGGAAGCCGGCCTGCAAGCCGACACGCTTACCGGGTTTGTGGAGGACTGCGTGTACATGATCGGCCGCATGGATCTGCGGCTCCGGGAGTTCCAGCAACTCCGCGACGAGGTCGCCCGGCTCTCACAGCAGATGCTGGCGATCCCTGACTCGCGCAGCCCCTACGCCGAACAGGTTGCCGCGGCGATGGTCGGCAGGCTTCAAGCGCATCGCGTCCTGAGCACCGAGGAGACCGCCGCGCTGTCCGCGCAAGCCGAAGAGGTGCGGGGTGTTGCCGGCGAGCAGGAGCAGTTGCTGCGCCGCTTCAAGGAAGCCTGCATGGAGTTAGGCGCCCAGTGCCGGGCCATCGAGGGAAACCGGGGCTGGGACCGCGATTCCAGCGAGGCAGAGACCGCCGGGCTGGAAGCCAGCCTGGCCGCGTGGCTCCCGCCGTCGCCACATCGCGAGAAGATCCTGGACTTCCTCAGTCGGGACCGGGCCGTCGTGTTGCCGAAGGAAGAAGGCGAAGTGCCCCTGATCCAGTTCGAAGACGGCGGCGTGATCGCCCTCAGCGCCGTGCGGTGGTCGGCCGCGGTCTCCAACTTCGTCCCCGCTTCGTTCGACCCCAGCCCGCGGGCGAATCGGTATCGGCCGGAGGAGGGGTGAGGGGCCGTCGGTTCGAGGTGAGACCGGCGCTCTGCTTATGCGTGCCGTGCGCAGTACGCCTCGACTTCATCGAGCAGGCGCAGCAGCAGTCCGTTGCGGATGGCCGGCTCGCGCCAGTCTGTGAAGTCTGCCAGGGCTTGCTTCAGCGGCGGGTCGGCGATGCGTTCCAGCGGCGCGTTGAAGCCGGTGTGAAGGGCGCCGCCGTACGCGTCGGCGAAGCCCGTTCGTCGCTGGTAAGGTGCCAGTACGTCAAGCAGAGCTCGCAGCGCCGGGACGGGAGCTGAGTCGGCCTCGACCGCTCGACCGAAGTCGCCCAGCGCGGCACGCAGTTCCAGGTTGAGCGCCAAGTCGATCAGGAAGCGTTCCGGGTCCCCGAACAGGAGCCCTCCCAGGTCGCCTGTTCCGCCCACGCGCGCCGCTGCTTGCCGGACGACGACAGCGGCTCGGCGCTGGGTCTCAGGCTCGTGGGTCTCCAGCACGCTCCAGCCTGAGGCGATTGTCTCGCCCAGGCCGGGCAGCAGCCGGTCCGCGAAGGCGACCAGGTCGAAGCCATCGCTCGGTTCCTTTTGGGCGAAGTGCGCGAACGCCGCGATATGAGGCAACTGCAGGCAGTGCGTCTGCGCATTGGCCATGATCCCGCGCGGGAACATAGCGCGGCTGTGCTGTCGGACGGTGTGGGCGACGTTGTCCGGCGCCCAGTTGGTCAGCGGGAAGGTGGGCTCGCCCTCGATTACCCCGTACGGGTAGGACAGGGCTTTGTCTGACAGCCCGAGCTGCTCGATGGCCGCTTGGTGGCGGTCCAGCCAACCGAGGAGCCACCACGGCTCGTCGAGCTGTTCGCGCATGAGCGTGAGCGTCTCGACGAAGTCGTCGCCGTGCCACTCCTCCCACACGTGCGCCTCGTCGCCGTCGCGGGCCTTCTCCCAGAACCGGTTGTAGCTCTCCCACCCGGCCAGCATCCAGTAGACGAACTCCGCCGTCGGGTTCAGCGACCGCATGACCGCGACTTGAGCCTGCACCAGCCCAACGAACTCCGCATTGGTCGAGCCGATGTAGCCGCCGGGGTCGCTGTCGATGATCGCGATCCCGTCGGCGTTGCCGACAAGAGACAATTGGGCACGCCGCGCCGCCAGGAACGCACCCACCTCGCCCCCATCGGCTGGGTTCACCTTCTTCTCGCACACGAAGTAGGGACGCTCCTCGAAGGTATAGCCGGCAGCCTTCTCATTGCCAACCGTGTTGGGGCAGAGCGTCAGCAGCACCTTCAACCCGAACCGATCATGGGCGAGGTCGATGACTTGGTGGAGCTTGCCAAGGAACGCGCGGTCGCCCGCCATCGGTTCCGGTGGCATGCAGTCGAGCTGCGGCCACACCATCACCAAGTCATACCCGAGCCTCGCAATCCCGTCGAGAAAGCCCTCCCAGTCCTGCAGCGTCCAGGTTCGGGCGGCGTACGGCCGGTTGTAGGCCCAGTGGGTGTGAACGTACATGCCGAGCATTTGCTTGGACTCCTTCGAGAGCAGCTTTCAGCGATCAGCTCTCAGCCGTCAGCCAAGGACGTTACCCCGGGAAGGCGACGGCTTTCGTCCGGCGGGGTGTTCAGGCGGAGCGCGGACATGGGCGATTCCCTCGGAAACGTAGCCCGACGCGCCAGCGGAGGGACTCCTCGCGCCCCGCTTGGCGCGGCGGCTCGGCGCCTCCGGGGCGCCCGCCTACGCCGGTCCGACGCAGTCCACAAACTCGCTGTTGCCATCGGAAGACGCCACTGCGGCAAGCACAGTCCTCAGGGTCTGCTCCGCTTCCTCGACAGTACAACGCGGCTCCGCCTCCCCGCGAATGCAGTCGAGGAAGTGCTGCGCCTGGAGCAGGAAGAGATCATCTCGGTCAACGGTCTGCGCCCGCCCCGGCTTCCACGCGTCCGCGTCGTCATCGAAGAGCTCCAGGCGGTCGGCGCCCATGTCGCAGCGTGCGGTGCCTGCGTCGCCGATGACTTGGAGCCGCGAGAGCGTATCGCGCTGAAACAGGCAGAGGGTGAGTTGCCCGACTTGGCCCTCGGCGAAGCGCATGGTTACGGTTCCGAAGTCCTCCGTCGCGATATCCGGCAGCTCCAGGTGGCGCTGCAACGCTGACACCGAGGTCGTGGGGCCGAAGTACCACTCGAGCAGGTTGATCGAGTGAACCAAGTGGTCGGGGATCGCGCCGCCGCCGGTTTCGCGGCTCTGCGCGTAGGCTGGCGGCCAGCCTTTGCGCATCCGGGGCCAGTACTGCCCGGAGTACTGGCTGGCCACTCGGACCGTTCCCAACTCGCCGTTGACGATCCGCTCCTTAATCTCGGCAAGCAGCGGGTGGTGGCGGAGGCAGAAGGCCACGCCGGCCACGGCGCTTCTCTTGCGGATCTTCCGCTTGAGTTCCTCGACGCCCTCCAGCTTCATCGCCAGCGGCTTCTCGCTCAGAACGGGAATCCCGGCGTCGACCAGTCGAGCCATGATCGGCACGTGGAGGTCGGTCGGTGTGCAGATGACGACGCCGTCGAACTCGGACAAGTCCGCTTCTTCCCAGGAGGCGAACGTCCGCGCGACTTGGTAGTCGCCGGCGATCTTCTCGCGCTGGGTGAGACTCGGCTCCGCGAACGAGCAGCGAACGCCGTCGCTCCTCAGGAGGTTCCGAAGATGGCGTTCGCCGATGGAGCCGACACCGATGATCAGGATGTGCATGCATTCCTCCGCAGGGCGCGAGCGCCGGATGGTCGCCTGCATTGTAGCACGGGGTGGAGCCGCCCGCGACGCCCGACCAGACCCGCGTCTCACCCACTCCACAGGCTGTACACCGGTCTGCCGATCACGAGACCGAAGATCGTCCAGCAGCCGCCCACGAGAAAGTCCCCCAGAATCACCCCGTAGAAGAAGGGCAGTCCCTTGCGGTACCATTGCAGCCCGCCGTAACGCAAGAGGATTCCCTTCAGCGCCCACGCGATGAACAAGCTGAGCCACGCCCACCACATGGACCAGCCGCCGGAGAGGGCGAAGCCCAGGACGTGGAACGGCCAACCGAAGAGGCTCCGGCGGAGGACCATGAGCGCGGTCGCCATGGCGAACCCCACCGCGATGGCGAAGGTGGCGCCCGTCTCCGGTTGCGTGGGCGCGGCCAGCCAGGAGCCGAGACGGTTGTAGGCTTCCGTGCCGAAGCCCAGCGAACTCCAGCCGTGGATGCGCGTCGCGGCGCCAAGGGCGTACGAAACGTGTAGCGTCACCCAGAAGGTGGCCACAATGCCGACGAGCGACGCCAGGAGCATGGCGCCCAGCAGTCCGCGCGACGAGGTTCGCGTCTGCTGGGCCATCTTGAGGCCCTCGAGCTGGTGTGGCATTGGGTGGCAGCGGTAGGCGCGATTGAACCAGAAGAACAAGGTGAGTGCGCCAAGCGCGTGCCCGCCAAGGTGCTGCGTTCCGAGAAGGGAAGCCAGCGTCTGGTCGGGACCGATGAAGTGGAGATCGTGCGTCGGCGGGCCCAACTCGGCGCGCATCCGCGTCACCGCGATGGCAATGGCGAAGTAGATACCGAAGAACGCGACGGACAGCCACACCGGCAGCCCAGCCAGGTTGCCAAACCCCACCCCAAAGGCGAGACCCGCCACCAGCCCCAGCACTGCCGACCGGCTCTGCATCGCCTTCGAACCCAGGGGGCGAGTCGCCGCGTCTGCTCCCTCTCTGCGGAACGCCTCCCGCACCACTGCCGCCAGATGGCTGCGCGCCGTCCACAGAGCAAAGGCGCACACTGCCATGTACGCGCCGAACATCTGCGCGTCGATGAACGGGAACTTCGGGTGAATCGACAGGTAACCCAAGGCGCTGGACAGGACCTTCTCCACCTTCCAGAACAGGAAGAAGAACCAGCAACTGAACAGCAGATCCACCGGCAGCAGATAGCCGAGACCGATGATGAACGGGAACACGGCCAGCGGCGTCCAGCCGATGGCGTTCCAGGGGCGCGCGGTGAAGTGCTGCAGGGCGTCGTAGCCGTTGAATGAGAGCGAGGGCACGATGGGGTAGAGCACGTGCATCCCGTTGAGGAAGTCATACGCGCCCACCGCCGCCAAGCCGATCCAGAAAAGGCGCTCACGGAACAGCCCGCCCTCCTCGGCCGTCAGCGCCAGCGGAAGCTGGACGATGGGGTAACCCAGCCGCTCCTTCTCCGTCCATTGCCGGCGCCGGCTGCTTGCGCAGTCCGGTGTCGCTGCATTGGGCGGCATGCGTCAAGGCGTTCGCTTCCTTCGGCGGGTGCTCGGCGGCACGTCCGAGCCAGTCACGGAAGCCGTCCAGTCGGTCTGCCGACCAGTCCAGCGCGTGCCGCGACCGGTCCGACGCATGCGGGGCTGGACGTACCCAGGCGGCCAGTGACAGCTCTCATCCGGGAATGCCCCGCCGCGAAACGGGAGACTTGGCGGGGACCGCGAGAGAAACGGCCGGAAGTGTGGCGCAGGGAGCAGGGGAAGTCAAGCGGAGGCAGGCCGCTCCCGGACGCGGCGACTTAGTGGGTGCTCTCTGAGGAGCTCCCGGACGGAGGTGCCGTTCCCGAGCAGAGCAGCCGCTTCGCGCGTAGCCGCCCCTCTACAATGGATGGACGCCGGGGTCGCCGCACGCTTGGTCGCCAGCAGGTGAGTGCTCATTCCGGGGCACCCGTGCCCGGCTCCCCGCCCTGCTCGCACTTGCCGGCCCCGTCGGGCTGATTGTGGGTCAGGTTCTCCACGCTGAGCTTCGCCGCGACTGCCGCCGCCAACTCACGGAACGCAGCGGCGATGCCCGACTCCGGTTCGGCGACCACCACCGGCGTGCCGGCATCGCCGGATTCGCGGATGACTGGGTCGAGGGGAATGTCGCCGAGGAAGGGGACGTTGTGCTGCTTGCAGACTTTGACCGTCGTGCCGCGACCGAAGATTGGCGTGCATTGGCCGCACTCGGGGCACTTGAAGTAGCTCATGTTCTCAACCACCCCGAGAATCGGGATGCCCACCTTCTGGAACATGCTGATGCCGCGGACGGCGTCCGCCATCGCCACGTCCTGGGGCGTCGTCACGATCACCGCGCCGGCGACGACGAGTTGCTGCGCGAGGGTGAGCTGTGCGTCGCCGGTCCCGGGAGGCATGTCGATGATCAGGTAGTCCAGCGCGCTCCACTCGGTCTCGCGGAGCAGCTTGTCCAGGGCTTTCGACACCATCGGCCCGCGCCAGATCACCGCGCTGTCCGGGGGGATCAGGAAACCTATCGACATCAGTTCGAGCCCGTACTTGCGGAGCGGGAGAATGCGCTCTCCGGAGACGGACGGGCGTTCCTGGATTCCCAGCATCAGCGGGATGCTCGGCCCGTAGATGTCGCCGTCCAGCAGCCCGACCTTCGCACCGGTCTCCGCCAACGCCACCGCCAGATTCACCGCCACCGCGGACTTGCCCACGCCGCCCTTGCCGCTGGCGACCGCCACGATGTTTGCCACGCCGGGGAGCGGCTGCTGGTCCGGCAAACCGGTATGCCCGGGGACGCGAGCCGTGACGGCGATGTCGACGGTTGCCACACCGGGCACCGCTGTCACTGCCGCTTCGACCGCCTGGCGGATCTCGTCTCTCTGCGGGCAGGCTGGCGTCGTCAAGACCAACGTCAGGGCGACGTTGGCGTCGGTTACGGTGACATTCTCAATCATGCTCAGCGTCACGAGATCCCTGTTCAGCTCCGGATCCATGACACTTCGCAAGGCCTCGATCACTTGTTGTTCGGTGGGCATGCTGGTGCTCTGTTCACTCACTTTGCTGGCTCGCTTTCCTCTGAAATACTCCTGAGATGCTGCCAAAACCCCCAGCGACGGTCGTCAGACGCAACCTGCCGCTCTCTGAGCGCTGTCCCCGGCGGCTGTCTCATGATCCGATGATACCCCGGCTCGTCAACCCCGCAGTGGCAGACAAGCCATACTGAAGCAAGTCCCTCCGGTTCCGTTGCCGGCAGTTGGTGGGCCTAATACTACAACCGTACTTAGCGCGAATGTGCTCGGCGAGGGTCTCCTGACCCCGCCGCTCCCCGGACCGACAGGTCTCCTCGAATCCCGTGGATTCGCAGCCCTTTGAGACCTTCCGGTCAAGCGTTTCGGGGCGGTCGGAGACCTGCCCCGAGCTAAGTACGGTTGTAGTACTAACTCGCCGCCCGCCAGGAGGTGGTTCCGTGCCGCGACTCAAGAAGCTACTTGCCGCCGCGCTCTTGCTGGCGGTCGTTGCCGTGGTGGTGAATGTGTTCGATAGCAGCCACTCGGCCAGAAGACTGTTCCACCGCAAGGCGAACCAGCTCCCCGCATATGCGCACCGGTTTGCCAAAGCGAAGCAGATCGATCCCGTCGGGTCCAAGACCGCGAGAGTGAAGATCACGGTGTTCGTTCAGTCCACCAACGACTGTCACCTGCCGACGATCAACTTCGTCACGCGCATTGCCAAGGCGGCGCCGGAGCGGGTGCGGGCGGAGTTCGTAGACACGGGCTCAGAGGCGGGGTTCAAGCAGGCGCAGGAAGCCCACATTGACTGCAGCGCCGGGCTGTTGCTGAATGGCCAGAAGCAGGTCGAGGTCGAGCACGAGGGCAAGAAACGGCTCATCGTGTTTCATGGCCCCGTCGGGACCGAATCGGCGCCACAGGACGTGCAAACGGCCGTTGAGTATGAGCTGATCAAGCAGTACGGAACGAAGCTCACAGCGGCGGAACGCACCAAGCTCGCCGCCGTATGGAAGGACTCGCAGAGCCTCATGCAGGGAGGCCACGGGCCCGGTAACGGTCCCGACACAGGCCAAGGCAAGTCCGGCCCGCCCGGCTCGAAGGGCTCCCCGGAGACCGCGAAGCAGCCGGCCGCCGCGCCGGCGACAAGCGAGAAAGGGTAGGCGGGCGTCGACACGGCTGCGCCCGCAGCCGTCACCCGCTTCCCCACTCCAGGATCGCGTGCACGACCCCGGAATGTGTGGACCGGTGCAGCCGCAGGCCGCTATGCTCAAGCAGCCGCAGTGCGGCGCCGTTTTCGGCCAACACCTCCGCCTCGAACCGCGCCACCCCGCATTGCCTCGCGATTTCGGCGAGGTGGGTTAGCAGGAGCGCGCCGACGCCCAGGTGCTGGTGCGCGTCGACGACGGTCAGCGCCAGTTCAGCGCCGCGCCCGGTTTCATCCGGGTCCGCCTCCACGTATCGGCCGACGCCGAGGAGGCGCGCACCCTCGCACGCTTCGGCGACTGCGACCAAGGCCACGTGTCGCCGGAAGTCCGGTTCCGTCAGATAGGCAAGCTCGGCAGGGCTCAGCCCCTTCTTCGGGGTGAGGAAGCGCAGGTACGCAGAGCGGTCGCTCAGCCGGCCGAAGCCGGCCAGCAGCCGCCCTTTGTCGTCCGGACGGATCGCGCGAATTGCCACCGGCTCACCGTCCCGGAGTTTGGCGTGTGTGAGGTAGCTCCGCACGTCCACGATCTTCACGCAACCACCTGGCACGGGACTCCGCAGCGGCTATAGACGGGACTTGCAGCGCCACTATGACTGGCCGCGCCGGATCAACAGCAAGGCGCCGCTGCCCAGCACCAGCAGACACAGGACCGCGCCGAAGACAATCAGCAGCCGTGTCGCCTGAGTGCTCAATGTCGGCTCGCCAGCGGTCCGGCTGGAGTCGAAGCGCTTCGCGGTGGCGGCCGCCGTCGGTGCCGGCTGCGCGTCAGCAGGCTCCCCCTGCGCAGAAGGCTGCTCTCCCTTTGGGGGGCTGACCGCGTCTTTCGGGTTCTCTGCGTCCGGTTGCGCTGTGCCGGCGGTTCCGGGCGGCGAGGCGGGGACGGCCGGTTTGGGTTTGGGTGTCTCCGCCTTGGAGGATTGCTGCGACGCGCCCAGAGCGCCCGCTGCCGGTGCCGCCTTCCCGGGCGCCTTGCCGCCCGCCTTCGGAGGCGGCGACTTCCGAGCGTTCCCCTTGGGGACGTTGGCCGAGACCGTTGGGGAGCGAGTGCCCGCCACTCCGGTCTTCCCCTGTCGCGTCGCGGCGGCCGGTTCGTCCGCAGGCTTGCTGGTGACCGACTCGCTGGAGAACTCCACATAGCCCAGATCCATCTCCGCCTTGGGCGAGGCAGGCTGCCGGGTTGGCTTCGCCATGGTCGACCAGACTCCCGAGAGGGTGCTGAACGCCATCGGGCTGTTCGGGTCGAATCCCAGCATACTGGCGACCTGCTGCGCTTGGCGGCGCGGCCAGACAAGCGGCGCCACGGGGCCGAGAAGCCACGCCGGATCACTGGTGCACGTGCAGTTCTGGCCCAGCAGCCACAACAGATGAGACAGCTTCGTCGGGGTGAGTTGTGCGCCCTTCAGCACAGGTCCCAACCGCCGGCCTCGGCCGAAGAGCACGGCTACCCTCGGCGCGTTGCGGTCGGCGTCCAGAAGACCGAGGCTCCACAGGAGCGCTCTCTCGTTCGGGTCACGCAGAGACACACGGAGGACGTACGGCAGGGAGAGCCGCCGCTGGTCGGCCTTCTCAACCGTCTCGCGCACCGACTCAATGGACTCCCCGATGAGCGACTCGGCGCCCTTGGCGGCCGCGCCCTCTGTCCCCACCCCCAGCAGCACGACGCACCACGGCCGCACCAGATTCGCGATGATCCGTTGCCGCGCCGGCGAGGACGCGACCCGACGCAGCGCCTGGCGGAGGCTTCGTTCGTTCGACCAAGCGGCCCCGAAGCCGGGGAGAAGCAGCACGTCGTCCCGAGCGGACACCAGCACCGCCGCGGGGAGCTTCGGCGATCCAGCCCGCTGGTAGTACGCGACTGCATCCGTGGGTTCGTCGGCTTCGACCGGGACCAGCTTCAGCTCGACATTGGCGTCGGCGAACTCCGTCGCCGCAGCTTTGTGGACCCGCTGCGACAGCTTTGCGCTTCCGGGGGCGGTGTGGTCCACAAACACATACAGGTGGAACGGCCGCGGCTCGTGGACGATGTAGCCGGAGTCGCGGATGATATACGGACAGGCGCGCGCATTGGGCAGGCAGACTGCGAAGGCAGTCAGCACGCCGGCTACCGTGAGGGCTTGTCGCGAGAGGGGAGCGGGTCGCATTCGAGTGAGGGTGGGGCCGAGCCCCTATGGTTGGGATTGTGACACCATCGTCTCTGCCGGTCAACAACGCTGCTTCCGCGGTAACTACCCAGGTACCTGTTCCGCGAGACGACGGAAGAGGTGAGTGCTACGTTGGGGCGGGGGGCGAGGGCAGGAACGGGGTGCCCGCGAAGACGCGTTGGAGCGCCTCGAATGCCGAGAGAC
>Ga0210051_1000902_pt1 | contig 29269 bp, 19 predicted proteins | sample CryGey092014_all_FD_185464 | JGI IMG/M metagenome (GOLD analysis project Ga0210051, IMG submission 185464) | Groundwater microbial communities from aquifer - Crystal Geyser CG23_combo_of_CG06-09_8/20/14_all (SPAdes) (version 2) | ecosystem: Environmental > Aquatic > Deep subsurface > Groundwater...
TGATGGATCTTCATTTTCCTCGTTTTTATCTTCCGCCTTCAGAATATACGCATAAACGATGGATTCGCACCTTTTCGTCAATTCATCCGTCAGATCATCTGTTGGAACAAAACTGAGATCCGCCATAGATCCTCCCAAAATCAACCCCGGCAGGGGTTCCACATACCCATTATGCAATTCTGTGAAAGAACAAAAGCAGGGTTATCCGGCCTATTTACCGACCCTGCCGGGGTTGATTGAGGAAAAAATCCTCTCGCCGCTTTTACCATCTGCAAGAGGTTCTTGAGATGCACATAATCAGCCTCGTTCACGGTCCCCGCCGTTATCAGAGTCCAATCTGGGAGATACATATTGACAATCTGAGTATAGACCGGCATCTCATAGGGTTTGACTCCGGATGACATTAACTTTTCTTCGATCCAGGTCATGACCATATTTTTTAAAAGTGTTGGTGGGTTTGCAGGATCACCCAGGGCGATATCGGCTCCTGCAATGACGGCATCGATAATCGGCAATCGGTTTGCCGAATCATCATCAATCCAACGTGCGATTAGAGCAGAGCCGATGGCATAATTCAGGGAACTCGGAGGAACCTGTACAGTATGGCTATTCCAGGCACACCCGGAGAAAAGGAATATCTGAAGCATAGCAAGCAAGATCCATAATTTTCTTTTTTTCATGACGACGTCTCCTTAAAGTTTATCGTTAACACTGCGCTTATGATAAGCCAACCTTGCAGTACAAACTCCCCAGTACATCGGATATTTTATCCACCATGACTTGTCTCTACAAATCATTGCTTCAAGAAATACTTTATTCGCCATGCCAAAAGATACAAGCGGAATACTGTCATAGCGATAAAGCCAGTCATGAACTACCCCCTCATAATGCGCTCTATCACCAAATAATTCATAAAAGATAGGGATTCTCGGCACGGAAGCTCCATCGGTTTCAAACCCTTTTGCAATAGTAATTTCGCCAAGAAGATCGCTTTGATAAGTTAAATCCTCAATGAGAATATGGACCTTATCCGTCTTATCTTCATAGCGCAATGGAGTTAAGAAATTGCTCATTCTCCGGATCCATCCATTTCCATTTGATTCACGCCTTCTATTAATTCCTGAGTATATTTTTTTGATATTACATTCAGAATTCCGATCAGGGTTGCCTTCGACCCATTTGAGGACCAGTTAAAAATATCCTCGCCTTCGGTCTCCCATAAAAGGATATACGTGCCCAAACGTTTTGAAAGTTCTTCAACGATCTCTTCCATGGGCGCTTCGTCAAGATAGAGTTTCATTACGGCACCAAATACGTCATCTTGCACTTGCCATTGGTGTAATCTCCGCGCCACATGGCCAGAGGCCCGGGTCTGCAATCGGTATGATAGCCAACCGTTTGCTTGCCCGCGCCGTCATGCCAGAAAAAATAGAACCCAATCCCCTTAATCAGTGGATTAAGCCTGATGATATTAGCCGCCGTCCGATACGCGGACATCGGTTGCGAAGTAACGATGAAGAAGTCCGTTGCCATTCCTCGGTAATGCATCGAATTCGAGCTATGACCGTTCGATGCAAAACCGCCGTTCGGCGTGATGATAATCGGCAACCCCATGGCTTCCCTGAGTCCATCGATGAAATACACGATCCTCGAATCCATCTTGGCGCATGTCCCCGGCGGCTGATGCTTGTCATCGAAGTCCGAGGGTTTGAAATATTTGATGTGCTGAAATTCCCGTTCCGTCATGTCAATTCCCTCCATGCGTGGTGAGGAAAAACCCGAATGCCGCAAGGACAAACATCATTATAGCGAAACCAACCGAAATCCTGGTCGTCATCTTGCCGGGTATTTCATCGACCTTATCATTTAATGTTTTAAGCGCTGGGCATCCACCGCTTTCAAATGCCGCCACTTGGATCTTTAGTTTGTTGTGCTGACGAAACAGATCTCTGGTTGTTACCCGGCCATCCTCGATATGATCATCGAGTTTAGATTCTATATTTATCTGGTTCATCCGTATCGCCTCCACACTGACGGAAATTTCTCTGATTATTTTTGAGAATTCTCCATCCATCCCGCATTCGACTTCATCACTCATCGTGGGCTCCAATCGTTTGTTCCGGGTTGACTTTATGATATTCTCTCAATTTAATAAAGAGAAGTTTCTTTTCTTCACTGGACAATGTTTTCGAGTTTCTGATCTTGCTTCTGAAAATACGCGATACCTGTTTCTTTTCTTTATTCGTTGCGACCTGCCAGACTTCATACGCTTCCTTGGCCGTCAATCTCTTGAACTGATCTGAAAATGTGGATTCTTTTGAATCTTGAAATATCCTGTGCCGCTGATAAGAGTTTAAGATAATACCTCGCTTCTCGATAGCCCTTTTTATTGATTCTGCATCCCGATTTATCTTCCCTTTGCGTATGAGATCGATAATCTCCCGCCTGGATTTTGACGCATCAGGATTCGCAGATGGGAACAAGGGTTTGCTTTGCTTGATCTCGTACATGAGATTTTCAGCTTCACTGTTTGCGATATACTTCGGCGCGGGCATAACGCCGAAAAATGGAGCGATCTTGCTGCCGACGCCTTTCTCTGTTTCCTGAACTTTCCTGACTCCTCTGACCCAAAACGGTTCAAAAGACTTTGCCCCGTATTTGCTAACATCGAAGATTTTCTCTGCGATATTATGGTCTCTTTCCGCAATGGGTCGGCCATAATAGTCCTTGTTTCTCACGATATCGCTGATCATGGACAACAAGGGGTGTGTCTTATGGAGAACCGTGGTCATTGGAGCATTCCAATATGCAACCAGGTCCTTCATGTATGTCGGTAGCATGAACCGGATATGTTCGCCTTTTGCGTTTTTTTCCGATGTCCGGAAGGCAAAAAAGTCCTTATCCTCCGGATCATCTCCGGTCAGCATCCACGTCAGAATCCCGTTGATCACCATGGTGGTCATGACCATGCTGAAGGTGTAAGCGGCCCGGTCGGTCAAGACGGGCTTCTTGCCCTGAGCCGCATCTTTGATGAATTTCACCATATCCGCGATCCCGCCGCCAATCTCAATAATCGTGCCTCCGGTCCAGCCTGGGGCTCGAATAACCGCCTGTACGAGATTCTTGGCAACATTGTTCGAGAACATTCGGCCATAGATCACCTGTCCGAGTCTCGCATCTACCCGGTTCCATTTATACCAGATTGCCTTCTGGAACGCTTCTGGTTCCGCATTAGGATTTTCTCTCTTATAGTCCTCATAGAATTCAGCGAAAACACCGAGCTTCTGTCTCGGCACAAGCCATTTTAATGTCGGCTCAATCGATTTCTCTGCCAGAGCGCCTATTGCATTGATGCCGGCCTTTATGTATTTTCCCTCAGCAAGGGCCTCGTGCATGGTCTTGGCATGGGTTGTCAGGAGTCTTTCCTTGCTTAGAGAACGGACAAAGGCGCCTGCCTTCTGCATGGCATCTACAATCTCGGCCATTTCCGGATGAGATCCCGGCTGGCGCCATTCCTCAAAAATCTTGTTCCCTTTCATGGGGTTGAGGATCCATGCCAAAGGAGTCCGAAGCGCCGACTTCCTTGCATCCCCATAACGACCTTCCCATAATTGCCGAAGCGTAAGGGCATTTTGAGAGATCACGGTCTCAAATGAAGTGAATCCGGCATGGAACAGGGACCCCCAGCCAAGTTGCCAGTTATTCAATTCATTGGCCGTTGTCATATAGGCTTTAAAAACATCACCGACATATTTGTTGCTGTAAAGCGTTTTGGAAAGATAGTTATTGACCACCTGAGCGACCTCATCGAGGGCGTAATAATTCCCCTTAACGAGATATCCTTCCATTTTCGATGGGATCTCCATTTTCTTTAAGGCGATCCCGGGCTTGATTTCCGTCAGTGCTTTTAATTCTGCATGGGATTTAAGAAAATTATCGAATATCCCATAGGTCTCCGGAGCAACCTTTTTGAACTTGTCCGGGGCATGGATGTAAACCTCAAGCAGATGCGCCATCTTTTCGTTCTTCTTGCGAACCTGCTTTTTATAATACGCAGACGCTTCTCTGCCTTCCCATGACAGGTCGGCGAGTGCCCGCAACTCTTTCTGGATTACGCCGCGCTTTTTTGATGATGCCGCTTTAGTTACATTCCCGGTCCAGCTTCGACCAACGGCGCCCGATATAATCATATTCCATAGATCATATTTACGGTCAAGCTGGTGGCTGATCTCGTGGGCCAGGACGTTCGTTTCTGTAGCGAATTTCGTTTCAATATCGCTTGAGTTTCGCATGGAGAATCCCAAAGCACCATGGCCGATGCTCGCACTTCGCTTATGGCTGATGCCAATCGCCTTAGCCGCATTGATGAGACCGTCATAGACGCCTTGGTCAATATATTCTTTGCCCGGATATTCCGGTTTCCCGATGATGGTAAAGAATCGATCATCGAGTTTTTTCCATCCTGGTCCTGGACGCATCCCGGCCCTGAAAAACTTAATGAAGCCGTTGCCCTTCAATGCTTTCTTGACCGTATGAGCGATGATGAATTTATCGATCTCCCTGATTTTCCATAACACATTTTCAATGGGATTATAGGATTCGAGTTCAAACCCTGCTTTTAATAATTCCTGAATATCGTCGTATTTCCTTTGGCGCAGAAAAGATTTTTTTCCTTCCATGGGCCTCCTGGAAAATGCTTCGATGGCCGCTTTCAAGTTTTTCCTCTTGACAATATGCGGGAAGTAATTCTCACGAACCTGACGCAAGGCATGAGGTTCTACTGCATGAACCTGGTTCACTTTTGCCTTCCATAATACATCCAGGGCATCCGAGATATTCTGAAATTCCGTATTGATCTGTTCGCCTCCGGTATCGGCGGCCTGCATAAAGGCAATTGCGTCTTCTTTGGACATCCGGCTGAATGCCTTGTCCGCTTCTTTCGCGCCGTACATAAAAATATCTATGGCCCGTTCAGCTTTGGCAACTTCTTCCCCGATGATATAGCCGGTCTTTTCGGCCTTTTCTCCAAGAGCAAGGGGATAGAAGGCTCTGGTCATACCATCAGCAGCCTGAGCGAGAGAAGATATGGCGACCTTTCCCGTTAATTTCAACTTATTGCCTTCCGTTACATGGGCATTGGGTACATAATCCGGAGATTCTTCTATGTAGTTCCTGACCTCATCTATATTTACAAATGGAGATCCGGCCCTTCCTTTCCCCACCGTGATAGATCCTCGTTCCCCCATCTGTTTATTCAGATCTTTGACTTTATTAAAAACCTTCAACATCATGTGCTTGAATTTGTCGTAAATGTCACCAAGAACTTCGCGCATTCTGTCTGTGAAAGATTTGAGTTTGCTATGACCTTCCTGGATAATCTTCATTCCGATTTCTTGCAGTTTGACCGAGGCGGCCTCAGTGCCGGACTTGAGCGCCTTGAGATCCTCGACCAGCAGATCATAGCCGGCGCCGATGCCCATAAAACTAAGAGTTACCCCTCCTTTTGCTTTCTTCGCGCCCTTGGCTAATTTTCTTCCCGCCGCTTCGCCGACGATCTTGTCTATGAATTCCCGGCCTATTTTAAGATCTTCGTCCGACATTCCGGTATCGGCGTCCTTGCTGGCTCCGAGCTTTTCCATTACCTCGGCATGTTCTTTCTTTTTGTCCTCCAATTCATTGTCTCTGTCCCATTTCTTAGCGGCGTTCTGTTTAAGCTCTTCGATATCTGTTTTTATGCTGGATATTCGTTCTTCATCTTTCTTTATAAGTTTTCTCCATCGTTCCGCTCCCGTAATTTCTCTGATTGATTTAATCAATCCTTCGCCTGTTCGCGAGCCTCCTGAGATGGTTCCGGGAAAATAATCTCCGGGCTTCCATTTTGAGAAATCCTCCGTTAATCCATAATCGTCTGTCCATTCAAACGTTATTTCACGGATTCGTCTGGAGATGTCCTTGTCCGATTCGGTTGCCTTATAACTTTCAATATAGATTTTGGGCAGAATCCTGATTGCGCGTCCATTGATTTTTATTTCGAATACCGCGCCTTCAGGAGATTTAGAATTTGGGGTCGCCTTGTGTTCATCAAAAAATAACTGAATCGCTGCCCTTTTTTTCTCGAATAATGTCTCGATAGACTCTCCGATTTTTTCTTTTTGAACGATACCGTCGATTTCGACCGACTCCACTTTCCCGCCTGGATGGGTTTCTTCTAAGAAGACCAGTGTTTTCTTATCGCCGGCGAGACTTGTTTCTGCTCCGGGTAATTTATATTTTTCGGCATCGCCAAGAGCCCTCTTTGCCGCCCCCACAGCCCTGTCATGGCCGAGTTTAGACGTTTCAAGTTCTCGAATCTGGTTCTCCAAACCGTATCTCTGACGAATATACGGATTCTCAGAAAAGGCCGCCATCATTTCCTCAAATGTCAACTGAATTTCGTCTGATGGGTCCTCAAATGATCGATTTTTTATATCGCCTCGCAATACTTGGTTCAGCATCTTCTGTTTGCCTTGGAGCAATTGGAAGGAACTGCTGTCAAGAGTCTGCTTGACTCCATATACAAGAACATCGATAATGGGATTCTCGTTTCCTGGTCGTCTTATTCTGCCCACTCTCTGCTCGTGATCCATCGGCCGATACGGGACATCGATCAGATGCTCCACGAGTAATTTTTGTTGAACATTGGTTCCGGTGCCGAGTTTACCAGTGCTGCCCATAATCACGCGAACGTTCCCGGAATTAACAAGACCCCACATGCGCTCCTTCCGTATCTGGCTATCATAATCCGAAGGCAATGCTATCTCCTGTGAAGGCACACCCATGTCGATCAATTTCTTCTTTATGTCCTCATAGACATTAAATTTGCCATCAGAACTTTGAATGGAATCCGAGAATATAATTTGGGTGCTTCTTTCAGATTCCGTAGCCCTCCATCGATCAAAAACTTCTCTGACAACCCTGTTGAGTTTGCTCCCCGGGTCATCCGGAGCCGATGAATCGATGAGCCTCACATCCGTTGCTATCTGTTTGGCCAGGTTTTGTAGTCTGAGCGGGATCCACGAAAGTTCTCTTTTTGTTTTACCATCAAGCTTTTCCCATACAAGACGCGCGAGCTTGATCTTGATAATGGCATCGCGGACTATATCGGTGCGGTCAATGATGACCTCCTGCGGTTGTCCGCCTCTGAACTGCGGCAGATTTTTCATTGCCACGTCTTCCTGCATTACGGTATCGGAGGACGTTTTCCATAGGGCTATAAGTTCGGGTCCGTTGACGTATTTGTTGAATCGTTCGACGATTTTAAAATCCCCGGTTTGAGTCTGTTCCCAATTTCGTGATGGTTCTCCGAAGGTTGTGGCGAAATCATCAAAATTCTCTATGCCATTTTCGATAAGAAGATCGGGTCGGACATATCTCCAAATAGTCCATAGTTCGGCCATGGTATTGGATATCGGTGTGCCGGTTGCAAGAAAAATGTTTTTGCCGCCCGTTTTCTCCTGGATAAAACGAGTTTTCTGCAATAGGTTAAAACTGCCCTTAGACGACCCCCGATCGAGGCCTTTGATGTTCCCCATCTTCGTAAAGAATTCCGAGCGTTTGTACTTATGCGATTCATCAACGAGAAGAGCGTCTATTCCCATAGTCTCGAAATATATATTGTCTTTTTTCAGTTTCAACTTCGCCAATTCTTCCAATCTGACTTGCTTTTTCTTTCTGATCTTCTCTAATGCCTTCACAGTGGGATCTTTTCTGCCGCCCTTTCTTGCGGTTGTTGTTATATATTCTCCTATCTTGTCCAGTTCTTCAAGAATATACTGTTCTTCCCGGGCAGGGTCATTTGGGATCAGATCAAAAAATGAATGCGGGATGATAACCGCATCGTAATCTCCTGTTCGGATCTGAGACAGCAATTTCTGCCTATGTTTCCTCAAGAGCAGTTCATCCGTGGGAATAAGTATCTTTGCCGTCGGATAGAGAGTGCGGAAACTTGAGGCATAAGAGGACAAGGTTGACGGTTGGACAACGATCAAAGATTTCCTCGCCGTTTTGAGCCTTTTCATTTCCATGGCAAGCGTAATGAACAGATACGTCTTGCCTGTACCTACGGCATGAGCAAACATAGTCGCTTCACGCAATCCACGAGCTACGGCTCTTTTCTGGTGGTCTCCGAGTTCAACGGCGTGAGACGCACCTGGGAAATGTTTTATATCCGGCACCTTGTGCGCTCTAGGCACACGGTTGTTTTTGAGCCGGTTATAGATCTCCTCAATCTCAGGTCCGTATTCTTTATGATTGCGGATATATTTTCTAAAATCTTCTTGCTGTTCGGACTGTTTCTCCTGCGCGATCATGCTTTTTTGTTTATTGAGTATACGTTCCGTTCCACCTGAACCATCCTCAACTTCGTCATAAACAAGAACATTTCTGAGATTAAGAGATGCAAGCATCATCTTAACGCCCGTCACGCCCTCTGCCGCCCATGTGTCGGTATTCTTGGCATTCTCCGCGCCGTATCTTACATCAATGCCCCAGTGGATCTGATCTAATACTCTGCCCATTGTCACCCTGGTCTGCACGCCCAGTTTTTCCTTAATATAGTCTTCAATGGTTTTCGTCGGAATCCATGTTGAGCCCGGCCTGAAATGAATACGATCAATGCCTATGGTTTCCGGCTGGTTGGCCTCCAGAGCCTTGACATTGCGCTCATATGCCTGGTCTTCCTGCGCCCTGATTCTCGCAATTTCGAGTTTCTTCTTGACATTCCCGGAAAGGTAATCCTCTGATGTTTCCAATATGCCTGTTTCGGGGTTCTTGAATGCAAGGCCGGCTTCTTCGAGTTCCAGAGCAACACCTTCAGAGTCTTTATTGAGTATCCTTGCTATATATGCGGTATCAATGACGTTGCGATACACGAGACTTATGTTGAGGGCATCCTCAAGATTCTCTGCTGTATCCGGCTCAATAAACGGAAAATTTATTCTTTTGCTGAATATCTCGGATTTTCTAAAGGTTCTTTTATAAACACTCTTGATCTGTCCCTTATTGGATCCGGTCTTTATTTCCACCTGATCAGTTTTGGTTTCGCTTGATTCGAGCGCGGTCGTGGCATAGAAATCAGAATCTTCCTGCAATTCCTTTACGCTGACCGAGATGGGTCCGTATTTTTTGTAAAAGGCATCGTAGACATCATTAAGCTGTTTACGAAGCGCATTGAGTTCTTCTTCGGTGGATTCGGCAGAAAGTTCACTTTTTATCAATCCGTCGTAGGCATCTTTGACGCGTATATAGGCCAATGCTTTCCTAACCGTGTCAGGCCTGGATGCAAATGAAGGTTGGACATAAGACTCGCCGCCTGGTCCAACCTTGAGAATCTTCCCGTCTCGAAGAATAAGTTGTCCTTCTCTTTCTCTCTTTCCAACCTCCGGCTCCGATTTTCCGGTCTCCATTGATCCGCCTTCTGTAAGACTTGTCGCAATCCTTTGCGGAATATGATCAAGGACGTCCTTCAATTGATCCGACAATGGTCTGCCTGTATCGGGCAGGAGAGTGTATTCGTTTTTTCCCCCATACATAGTGCCTTTCAGCGAATGCACGCCGAGAACCATGTTGGGGTTATCAATAAAATACTCATTGATACCGCCTTCAATCATTGAACCGCTGGAGTTCTCAAGTTTTATGGGTTTTATATACCTAAAACTTTGTGGATTTTCGTATGCAACCGGACCTTTTTTCTTTAAAATAATAATGTCGGTGGTAACTGAAGTGCCGGCGTTTTTCTCAAATGCAGTTCCTGGAAGGCGAATAGCGGCAACAAGATCCGCCTTGTTTGTAAGGTAGCTGCGAACAGACGAATTTACGGCATCCATTGTATAATGACTTGTAATGGCTACCAGGATTCCGTCAGGCTTCAAGACATCAATACTTCTGGCGAAGAAGTAATTATGGATGTTCCAGCCGCTATAATCCGGCCGCTGTTCGTCTTTTATCGGATAATTCCCGAATGGGAAGTTTGAGATTATGAGATCCTGTGAATTGTCCTTAATCTTCGATTTTTCAAATCCGGAGATCTTGATCTTTGCGTTCGGATACAGTTGCTGGAATATCTGACCGGATATTTTGTCCAGTTCCACTCCAGTCAGATTCGATGCTGATGCGATATATTCAGGCATCAAACCGAAGAAGTGGCCTATACCTCCGGCCGGTTCGAGGATATTGCCTCCGGTTATTCCAATGCGTTCGGCCATCTTCCACATCCCGTCGATAACCGCCCGGTCGGTGTAATGGGCATTGAGAACGGATGATGATGCCGCGGCCCACTCTTTCTCTGTAAGGATACCTCCCAGTCCCGGATATAATTTATTGCCGACGAGTTCCTTCCACTTTTCAAATTGCTTGACTTCATCGCTATCCCACCATCCGTAAGGATTACTGCCGTTCCTGTCTACTGCTTTTGTCCATTCGGGCTTAAACACATTCTCTGATAGGGCCCCCCATCCCACATATTGTTGGAGTACCTTTTTCTCTTCTTTGGTTGCCTGCCGGTCGGTTTTTGCGATTTCTTTTGAAAGCTCGATAGCCCTGACGTTCGCTCTGATTCTCGCAACCTTCCCGGAAGGAGCTATCGTTTCATCAGGCTCTATCCGATTATTTTCTTTTACGACAGTTGGACCTTTTTCGCCCATCTCCATAGCAGTGCCAGTTTTCCCTCTTGGAGCGGCTCCTGCCTCTCCTCCGCGGGACCGAGGTGCGACTCCACGGCCTCCGCCAGCACCAGTTCCTTCACCTGGTCCGGGGCGAGGTTCCCCTTCTTTTGGAGTTTTGCCGACATTTTCTCCGCTTGGCTTGCCGCCTGGTCCAGGTGCGACTCCAATTCCTTCTTCTGGTACAGTTCCCACGCCGCCTGCGGGCTGTTCTCCAGCAGGTATCTCAGCCGGTCCAGCCAATACGGGCTTTGTTTCGGGTTCTCGAATTCCTCCAGTTGTGGTTTTTTCACCTGCCGCCTCCTCAGTGGGTAGATTATCGAGATCTGTTGCATCAACAACGCTCTCTTTGTCCATTCCTGTATTATCAAAACCCGGGTAATTCTTGATCGCCATGTACCATGATTTCAGGTACGGCTTGATCTTCTCTCCCAGATCAGCAATCATCTTCCTCGAATAGGCGACAAAACTCCTTGCGCCGCCTTCGATGTAGTATCCGGCCAAATCCATCCCGGCCTGAATCATTTCGGGATCCAATCCGACATTTACTTGGTCAAGTTTTTCCCTGAGCTTTCTTCTCGCTTCTTCGGCTTTAGTTTCCGTGAAGACTTTGTTCGTGGATCCGAACGGGGGTGGGGTTGGTGCTTTTGCCTCCGGTTTGGGTTCTACCGGAGTCTGGACCTCACCTTTCCCCGCCACCTTCTTTCTAATCTTATTGACTTCGCTAGTGTCCAGTTCTTCCTTCGTATTCCCGCTCTTGATCCATTCCTTGAACTCGGCCATTGAGAAATCGACAATATTTCCGATGTCCTTCCATCCTTTTTCGTATTGCTGTAGGTAGGCGGTTTGGGCCTGTTCTTTCGTATCGAACCCAAGCATGACCTTGTGTTCATCAAAATCGTTCCCTTCCGGGTTCAACCGATTGATCACAAAAACCCGTTCCGTGGCCGGTTCTTCGCCTAGCAATGGCACTGCGGCCCGGACGAACACATCGATTTGATCACCCTCGTCGGCGCCCTCTGTCCTTTTGATATACCCGTAATGAACGCCGACCATCGGGGTTTCCCATGGATCGCCGTTCTCGTCAATACCTGAACGCACGGACCCTTCGGGATTCTCTATGGAGATATCCAGGCCGGCAATGGATATATGACCTTTCTTGTAATTTCCAGCTTCTTTTTGTGCCTCCGTGGGTTCCGGAACCCGATTATTCGGAGATGCGGCCGCTTCCTGGGCCGCCTTATCAATCTCCGTTTTTTCAATTCCCGGCTTTTGCACTCCCAATGTTTTTTCTTTAGGCAGGAGTTTTTCCTGTATTTTCTTCCTTGCCTCATCGGCCTTCTCTTCGGAGGATATTTTTGGCTTTTCTTCCTCGCCTCGAAGAGCGGCATCGATTCTGTCCTGGAGTTTGGCAACGTTTTCTCTTGCTGCTTCCCGTTCCGGCCCTTTAGGTATCTGCGAAAGTTCGCTCAGAATCTCATTCCGGACCGCATCCGACATTTGTGTAGATCCAAGTTTCTTAACTCCTTCGCGTATATGTTCCATTACGGACTCATCGCCGGCCACAATCATCTTTCCGGCCTTGTTCCTGGTTATAGCATTGATCTGATCCTGCGGGGCAATCGGCGGTTTTTCTATTCCTTCTGGAAGAGGCGGCGGCGTGGGTTCGGGTTTTACTCCCCCTGCCTTTTCCGGTACACCCGCAATACCTTCGCCCCCTGGGGTAACGATTGGAGGAATTCCCTTCCCGACGGGATTCTCTGGCCTGGCTTCCCTGAGCCCGGCTTCAAGTTGTTCTTCTTTTTGCTTTTGAGCTGCTTTTTCGGCTTCTTTTTCATCTTTTCCTCCACCAATTCCCCAAGCAAAGCTTATGCCTTCCTGTTTTTGGATAGTGCCATCGGGCATCTGAATCTCAATAACAAGATTCTTGAGATCTTCGTCGATGGCGGCGGCGATCCTCTGCATTTCTTCGATACTATCCGCTTTTGCCACGAATTCATCGCCGCTTCTCCGGGCGACTGCAAATCCTTTTTCCTTTTCGACGTGTTTCAGAATGGATTCACCTACCGCTTTAAGAATCTGGTCCCCGGCATCATGGCCAAGGGTATCGTTTATCTTCTTGAACCCATTGAGATCCATGAACCAATGAGCGGGTTTTTCTCCCATCAGGCCATAACCACGCATATTCAATAGGCCTGATCCATGTTCTTCTTGGAAGTTCTTATACAGTTCGTCTATGGCTTCTTTGTCGCCTTCTTTGGCTTTTTTCACAAATTCATTAATATGGGCGCGGATCTCGGGCTCGATTCTCCGTTCCCCTTCCCTCTGCTCGGGGATGCCGAGCGGAGGACCGAGATCTTCTACTCTGCGGCCGGCCTCTTCACCAACGGCAGGAACCGGCTCTGCGAGTGCTTCTCCCGCGGGGCTGATGCCGCCAGGCGTCGTTTTGGGTTCTGCCGGCATTCCTGCCGGAGGCTCTTCTTCACCTAATTCTTCCTGCGGCACTCCTTCTTGTTCTGGAGGCATCTCAGCGATCTTCTTGCCGATGATGCCACCATCATCAACAGCACTCTCTGGAAGCGGCTTCAACTCACTTGGAGACAGGAATGGGGCAATGCCGGCACTGCCGTTCCACCACATATTCTTCTCGATCTCCATTACCGGCCGGCCTTCAAACGTATGTGTGGGCTTGAATTCGAGATCCTTAATACCGAGTTGGAGTTCGGCCTCATATTTTTTCTTTGCGAAATCCGCAGTTTTTTCGTCAATATCAATGCTCTTACCGCGATTTACGGCAAGAATCGCATTGATCGCCCATGATTTTGCAAGTTCTTGATCTTGCGAAGCAAGGTTTTGGGCAATAAATCCCACGGCGTTCATTCTTTGTTCGGCGGGAACAGTTGGGTCAGCAACCGCTTTTCTCACTCTCCGCTCTTCGAGTTTATTGAGTCCATGGGTTCCCGCTCCAAAAAGGAATGTCATGCCGGCCGCCGGGAGGAATGTCTCCGTCATGGCTTCTTGAATCGATGGAGTATCGAGTCCGATATCCCTTCTGTTCAGAACTTCAAGAACGGATTGTAATTCTTCCGTTCCAACCTCGACCGCCATGGTTTTTGCTATTCGTCCCGCCATCTCTTTCCCGCCAACCTTGAACATTGTCCGGATCGCCTGCTTGAACGGCTGGTTTACGACTTCGCCGCCGAATCCTGCCGTAAGCAGTTCAACCGGAACCGTTGCCGCTTCGATTACGCCTTCAATCACAGCCGATCTTGCTGCGCCCTTCCGGGCCGTTTCATCATCCACGCCTTTTCTTTTGGCTTCTTCAAAAAACTTGTTATACTCTCCGGCGCCGAAGATGAAGAGAGTAGCCAGTGCGCCTCCTATAAGCCCGCCCGTTACTATGCCTATGGGATTCCCCGCCGTTATGAAACCGCCGGCCTTTGCTCCAAGCCATGCGCCACTGATGGATGGTACCAATGAAGAAGGAGTGTCCGCAAATGTCCCAACTGCTCCTCTATGGGCCAACCCGGAGATCCCCTTGCTCGTTTCTTGAATTGAGGGTTTGAATATATCGGCTTTCTGCGGGGCCTCTTCCTCGAACTTCGTCAGTTTTTCGCCTACATTCCGGGCAATATCGATTCCTCCGGGCTGATCAAGGAATTTGAGGACATTCCCTGCCGTACCAGACAAGCGAGGCCCAAACCCTCTTGCGGTTCCTGAAACTATGTCTCCGATAAAACCTCGGCTCGGAGCTTCCGGAACTTTAACCCTGGGCTCAGTCGGTAAAGCCGCTATCGGCGGCAATTCGGGAATGGAGAATAATCCATCACCTCTCGCAGGCAATCCTCTGGCCGCCGGCTTTTCTTCCGGTACGGGATTTTCCAGGACCCGGCCTTGACGTGCCTTTATCCTCGCAATAATATTTTCCGCGGGATCGCTCAACCCCGAAGCCATTTGTGCGGACCTGTCTTCATTGGCGAATTGAGGCTCTAATCGTTTCTGACGTTGTTTGATCCTGGCAACAATTTCTTCTGCTGTAGTCTGTGGCATTATTTGTGTCTCTTGGTTTTTTTCTTGGACACCTTATGGGAACTATACATGCCCTCTGCTTTTCCAACGGCGGCTTTCTGAGAAAGACCCTCTTTCATCAGAATCGGAACTGCCCTTGAAACGTATTCGGATCTTTTTTCGCTCTTTCTTATATTTGGCATAGGCGTCTCCTTAATGATTCCAGGTTTTTGCCATTCGGGCAAAATTTTTCCTTTTCTTCATCAATCCCGTGTCGCCGGGTTTGTTTTGCAGATCCGAGGTCGGGATCTTCTTTCTCGTCGGGATGCCGAGGGCTTTATGCAATGCCCCCTTCTTGAGATTCAATTTCATGGGTTTCCTTGACATACAAACCTCCTCATGGCATTTGAACTCCCTGCGCTGCAATTTGTTCGTCCGACCAACCCATAGCACGAAGAGCATTTATATCTTCTTGATTCTTTTCCATAGCCGCTTCTTCCGATCTGGCTATATTGATTTTAATGAAAAGATCTCGATATCGCTTGTTGTGTTCAGCCCGTAAAGTAGCCATCTGGGTTGGATCATAGTTTCCACTTTCTTCAAGTTTATCCAGTTTGCCCGAATCGGTTATAAATTGTAACTGGGCATCATGAGCATATTTGTCGTAGAAAGAGCCTTTTGTGCTCATTCCGGATCTCTTCGTTTCGTAAGTCCCGGTCTTAGGATTGAAGACCTGCTCGTAGGTCGTGCCTCCGACATCTGTTATCAGCGGCTTGTTTCTTTCAGCCCTGCTATTGAATACGTCTTCCATGACCTTGAATAACCCGACCTTTCGGGTTTGTTCTCCGATCTTTTCCGCATTTCTACGTTGGGCATTAAGGGCCTGCCCTTGACTGTAAGCAAGATTGCCAAGACTTCCGAATATCCCGCCCTTGAAAGGACCTCTCGATCCGAACGGCTTGACATTGACCGGCTCAAGGTTAAGGGGTTCGGTTCCGGGTATTGTAACAGAATCCGGAGTGATGGCTTTTGTTCTTGCCGGAGCAGGTAACCCCGACGGGGCTCCCGCTGTTGCTGGGATTACCGCCGGGAGTGCGGTTTTCGCCGGCATTATGTTCTGGTTCGGCATCGGCGAGGCTTGTTTCGTTTCCCCGACCGGGATTCCCGTATTGATCCCCCTCGCCGCGGATCTGCCGGCTGATAAATAATCGGGGACAGGAGGACCGGAAGAAGGTGATGGTCCAGAAGGAGATTTTAGTGGTCTCGTCGGTCGCGTTGGGCCACCAAGTACCTCGTATCTTTTTTTTCTTTCTTTTTCTGACTTTGGATTTATATTTATGGCCATACTGTTCTCCTGTGTTTATGCGGTAGCGGCCTTGATTTCCGTACTCAGGGCCCCTGAATACATCTGCACTACGGTTGTCAGGGATTCCAAAGCGGATCTGATCAGACCGACACCGAGATCCGCCCCTCCTTTTGCCGCCTGGACTCTGATCTCTGCAACGGAAATATATGCCTGTAGATTTGCCCGAGCCGATTCTACAAACATGGCTACGTTTGCCCTCGCGTTTTCAATGGCAATTTCCTGTTGTTTGACTTCAATCTCCGCGCCGGCTTTGGCTTTTTCGATAGCGGCGATATATTTGGAAATATCAGCCCTGTAGACTTCCACTGCCGACAGCGTGGCGATCCTCTTGGTTTCCTGGGCGGACCTATACCCTTCGATCTTCGCCACGTATTCCTCAAGTTTGAACTTTTCTATCGCTATTTTCGCATTGGATTCCGCTATCTTGACATCGGCATTGGCCTTAAATCCATCAACTGCAGCCGAATACGCCCTTGCCTGAGCCTCATAGGCTTGAACCTTCAACGTTTCACCGCTGATCTGCGCCTTGTAGAGTTCGTATTCGGATACCTTGGCGCCTATCTGCGCCTGATAAGCATCGACTTGCGCCCTGAAATTCTCGATTTTGGTTCTCTCGATACCGGCTGAGATATTGGCGGCCTCCATCTCGGTTTTATACAGATCCATCAGAACCGTCAGGCCTGCAAGTTGGGCGTTGTAGATCTGAACATATTGTTCCTGAATAGAGGCATCGAGTTTCGCGCCTTCGAGTTGGGATCGATAGAGATCCAGTTTCACCAATTCAGATCTCACCATGGCCTCATAGACGCTCGCCTTGGCTTTGTAGCCTTCCAGCTGACTGTTATAGAACTGCGCCCTGGCATTGAAGATCGACACCGCCAGCTCTACAGTCGATTGTGCGGCCACGAGGGCACGCTGAACGACATTATCGTGATGCTGGATCAGAATCCCCTCCAATTGAATCCCGGAAGTGACTGCGAAGTGAGTATTGGTCTGAGCGAGTTCAGCCTGTTTAATCGCTATTTCTCTCGACCTGTCGATCTTCTTGTCGGCGTAGTCGCTTCTGATCTTCGCAACCGTAGCCGCCATGACACCCGTGGGTAGTTCAAATCCCTTGGATGCGAGAGCCGCCACTGCGGCGTCAATGGCGTCCTGGATCTCCTTCTCGTCCCGTTCGCTCTGCCGCTCATAAATGGCCGCCTCGACATCGGCATCCAGACCAGTCCCGCCGTTTTCCAGGTCATAAGCAAGTTTCTGTTTGACCGCATTGAGCAGATCCGATATGTATTCCTGCTCGTTAAATTCAAACGTATTCGTGGGGGCCACAAGATCATTCACTGGAAAATCCGCTTCAAATGCAGGGATCTGAATAGAAGGCGGTTCGGGGATCACCACGTCTCTTATTGTGGGAGCAAGAGGCAGGGTTATGACCGGACTTGAGGGAAGATTGATTGTGCTGATGGACGGAGAGTTGGGCGATCCCGGAAGGCCGGAAGACGGCGCCGAAGGATAAGTCACTTGTGGAGATGCTGCCGCAAACGCTGGGGTTTCGGCAATCTCAAGAGCGGGTATCTCCGATGATCCAATGGGGTCCACCTCCGCAGGAGAATTTGTTTCATCTGCCTGATATTTGGGTTCCGTGCCATCAATGGGAATATTGGCCGGAGTATAGCCAACACTGTCGGGCGTGAAAAATGGAACCTGCATATTCATGGAGTTCGATAGCGAATTGAGAAAACCACTCACGTTCCCCACCACGTCGCTGGAAATGCTGTCCATCTGCGCTATTCGGTCTTGTGTTAATTGATCAACGACTTCAACATCTGCCATATTGGGCTCCTTATCGTTTACGGGCCGGCACGGGTTCTGTCTGCAATCTCAGGCTGTCGATATCGAAATCCGCACCGCTCACGTTTTCAATCTTGAACTGATAGAATCTCGCCCTCTGCCTCCCGCCCACGCCACGCGGGATCTTGAGTCTCTTGTCGTGAATGGTTTCCATGGCCTTGTCGAGCCTGTATTCACGCTCAACATCCTCATCCTCGGTTATAGTCACTTTCAGTATGCCGTCTGACCGATAACTCAAATAAGCCTCTCGGGGTTTGCGAATAATCCCATCATGGAGATCGAAAATCCCCGAGGACATGATGGCGTTGATGTTCGCTCCCGCATCCTTATCGCCGTCCAGATCGTAGATCCCCGTGGAATTCGCACCTAAATATTTCCCATTGAAAAACGTCATGCTGTTGAAGCCATAATTATCATATTCCACAACCGCCTTAGTCTCGATTGTCATCACGATGGGATAATACGTAGGGGCCGAAGCCGACTGAGAAGCGGTCGCATCAAGGAGGAATATCGGCAGGATTACCGATCCCGTCAATACGTGGTCTCCCGGAGATTGTGTTCCGGGGATGATCTCTGACGATACCTGGAACAATGGTATGACAATATCCCCCGTCACCATCTGGCCGGAAATTATTACGGCTTCCGCGGACACCGACGGGAACATGATATCCGTATTTATCAGCCAACCCGCGCCGATGGTTGACTGGACTTCGATGCTGGGGAATATCAGGTCGCCGCCGACCTTCTCTTCTATGGATATACTCGAATCCGATTCAAATAACGGCAGAATCAGATCGCCGCTAACAAGCCCTCCGGACAATGCCGTGGAATCCACATTCAGAGCCGGGAAGATACAGTCCCCATGGCCTCCGCCCATAGCCAGGACTTCGAGACTGGGGAATACGGCGGCGACTGAAAACTTGTTGCCTGAATTTATATGCGATTCGACTTCAAGAGACGTAAATATCATGGAAGTTGAAATCGATCTTTCCTCGAGCGTGCTCGCCACTGAAAGGCTGGGGAAAGTCATGTACCCATGAGCACCGTAAGTGATGGTTTTGGGATAGATGACGATCCGGCTGTTGCCTGCATCCGTGATGTAGAGATAATAGGTATCGTCAGAACAGTCGGTCGGATGATCGAACTGATTTAACCCCGTTCCGTAAGTTCCGAGTTTGTAAAGGAAGGCCCCGTCCTTGGCGAATATCTGGAATCTGTTGTTGTTGCTGTCCACGACGTAGATGTAACGCTCATCAACGGCGATCCCCATGGGGTTATCGAACTCTCCGGCGGCAGATCCCACCGATCCGAATTCCGATACATAGACTCCGAGCAGAGTGAATATCTGCACTCTGGCATTTCCGGGATCCGTCACGTAAAGGAAATCACCATCATCGGCAATGCCGTAAGGTGACGAAAATTGTCCATTCCCCGATCCGTAGGCGCCGAAAGCGAATTGGAAATTGCCATTGTAATCGAACGCCTGGACACGGTTATTCCCGGAATCCACCACATAGACATAGGGCGTCAGTGTCGCACCCATGATCGTCACTACGCGCAAGGATTCGGGTATCAGAACGACCGGGAAGCCCGCGCTCATGCTGGTTGTCGTTAATAACGGAACTGAAGTAATATCTATCTGCGCCAAGGCTATCCCTCCACTACGCAATTCTGATCGTTCCTGCGGCGATATTAAATGTTTCCCCGGTAGTCGCCGTCTGTTCGCCATCGAAATCGATATAGCCGATGATCGTTTTTTCAGTGGCCGTAAAATCATAGAGAATCGCTCCCGGCGTGGGGCCGATGGAACCCCCGGATGCCGTCCAGGTCACGTTTGGGAATGAGGCATTGAGATAATCGTATGTATCATCTTCTGTGAGCGTGATGGTCCCTGTGGTCTTTGTGTCCTTGACGTAGCCATAGACGCCCGCCAGTTCATCGTCTGCAATCAGCCGTTCATCTCCGCCACCCGTAACGTCTGCCGGGACGGTCTCATTGACCACAATTTCAAGTGCGGAAACGGTTAATATCGTATAGGTCAGATCATCCCCGCTGCCAAAACCCGATGCCGTGATTGAGTTCCCGACCACGAACCCGTCGGCGATAAAGCTTCCCGACGTCCTCGTGAACTTGCTTGTTGCATTTACGGCGTTCAAGGTGGTCGCCGTCGTATCGCCTTTGATATTGATCAGGGTTGCATGATCGTCTTTTAAAAACGTGAAACCCGACCTCATAAGAAGCACCCTGATTGTGTCGGTACTTAGATCCAGAAGCTTCTTTGCAAGAGCATATTTATATCTATTTGAGCAAGTTGCTGTCACGGCCATTGCGAATCTCCTTTAAAGTTGTGGCCTCACCACCGTCAAAGTCGTGGGCCTTATCATTTCCCCTTCTTCAGTCCCAAAACCACCGAATGATCCCAATGCGGCACCGGAATCATCAAACATCAGGACCCGGTTGCCTGTTCTGTCTACCGTATAAAATGACACCGCAAATCCAGTATCACCATAGGAAAAAGTTGCGCCCATGACCACGATATCTACACTTGATGTCGTGCTTCCCCATACATTATTCACGGTCAGGGTAATCGTATAAGTGCCGGGGATGGTGTAAGTATGCGAAGGAGCCGTTGCTGTTGATGAAACCCCATCCCCAAAGTTCCAGGCATAGAAAATATCAGGCGTGGATACCGTTGCAGTAAAGTCCACGGTCAGCGGGGCCGTACCGTAATAATAGGACGGCACGATAACGGCCACCGGAAGATTGTCAGTCGGGTTGACGTCGGCGTTAATTATAATGCCCTGCGATGCCGACGTATTTAGCCCAGTCAATGTACTCGTAACCGTGAGGGTAATCGTATAAGTTCCGGGATCGGTATAGGAATGACTGGGATTCTGAGAACTTGAAGTTGCGCCGTCGCCAAAGTCCCAGTGCCGGATGAATCCTGATCCCGTGGAAGTGTCCGTAAAATTGATCGTGGTTCCAGGTGCCGCTATTTGAGCATCCATGGTAAACGAGGCGATAGGCGGATAGATAGCAAGATCAATATAGGCCGTAACCACGATCATTTTCTCGGTTGTGGATGAGGTAACGTCATCTGCGACCGTAAGACTGACCGTATAGATCCCTGCGGAAGTGAATGTATGCGAAGGTGAGGCCGAAGTGGAAGTTGAACCGTCCCCGAAATTCCATAGATACAGGGTCGGATCTCCGATGGACGTGTCCGTGAAGGTCACGGTCAGGGGTGCCGGACCCGAATCAACACTTGTAGTGAAGGAAGCGGCGGCGGGTATGACCGGACCACCGCCTCCTTCTCCAACGATGTTGATTTTACATTCTCGCGGGCCGTTCATAAGACTATCTATGTCAATAGATGTATCCATAAATAAAGGAAAAGAAGGAGAATTAAGGGATGTATATTGCAGTACATCATTGACATAGTATTCAATCCGGCCAGAACCATTGATGAGAATATTGAGTTTATCCGTTGGATCAAGATATCCCAAGTCCATTTTAAATACATCATTCTCAAAAATGGCAGTGGCAGGGATATCGTCGGCAAAACGAAGCATACAAAAGTCAATAGTATCGTAATGCTGATTTGGATTATCTGCGGAGAGTCCTGCGGCAGAATCAAAACCTCCTTGTAATTTGAATTCAATACCCGCACTTGCGATAGCAGAGTTAATCGTTTGGGTTGAAATGGCTCCTGCATCAAAAACATAAGGTGTCCCTGCATTTTTTCTTAAATCGTTAGAATTCGGATAGGGATAGCAGTTTACCATATCCGTCCAGACCACATCTTCCCATGCGCTGACCGGAGCAACAGTTACAGACTGAGAACTGGAATAAACTCCGTTGACAAGCAAAACAACTGTGTAACTATCGGCTACCGCGTATTCATGGGCGGGGTTCGTTTCCGTTGATGCGCTACCATCCCCGAAATCCCAATAAAATGTCGCCGCATTGAGAAGATTGGAGGCATCGTAGAACTGGACTGATAGGCCGACCTTTTTATATATGAATCCGGCCTGTCCCGGAGCGGCAATGGATAGGGTAAGCAGTTGACTTGTGGTTTGACTTCCGTATTGATTCCAGCAGGATAAATTCACAAGATAAGTTCCTGGATTCAGATAGAGATGCACGGGATTCGTCACTGCATCGGTTGATCCATCTCCGAAATTCCATTGCCACCAGTCCACAGGCCCGCTTGACAGGTTTAAAAATGACACGACATTTTCGGCTGTGACCGAATAACTGAAATTGGGCGTGGGAATAAAAGAAGTAGATCCTGGACTCCATACTTGTCCGGATGGAGGAATGGAAACATAAACAGGGCCTATTGCAGTCAAACCTCTTGGTGACTGTGTGGTTGATGTTCCGGGCAAATATTGCATCGGGTTATTTGTATGCTGCAAATTACCGATAGGCGCAAGTACTACTCCGCCCGTAACATACATCACCATGCGGCCATCATATGATATTATGTTCTCAGTCATTCCGGATCTCCATCACATCAATGCTTTTTGGACAATAGAGTCGGCCCGAACCTATCCCATAATTTGACAGTTCATTCATGAAGTTGAAATCAAGAGTATAATGAAATATCTTGGCCTTCCCGTTATGCCGCCAACGACCGCCGAATAACCATAATCATCGGCCATCTAATCAACCCTCTCAAACATTCCCAGTCCGTTGATTCTTTTTACATGATTCCCATTGATGTCTTTCGGCGGGTCAAGTTCGGTATAACTTCCATCCGCATTGAAGACGAACCATTTCCGATCTTTTACGTCCGGATAATTGCCGTCCGATGCCATGTCCCCGAATTCGGAATCGTCGTATTTGCCGACAAGCGCGTATTCGCCGCTTGTGCCGATCTGTTCCCGGACCAGGATATGACTGAGCTTTACGGGAAACACATCGAATCCTATTATGAATTTCGTATAGGTCTCATCTGAGTAGATTCTCGTGATGTTGCTGTTATTATTGTCGGCTACGTCGCAATACGCAAACTGAGACAGATGGGTTACAATCGGGATAACGGGACCCGAATAAGGCGTTGATAGTCCCGTAAGTTTGTATTCTCTGGCATCGCATTTGTACGGCAGAGTCACGATACTGAATCCTCCACCGTTCTTTCTGACGGCAAGATGGAAGGTGGTTGTGCTGTCGAAATAGCTTCTCCTGATCTGTACGAAATCATCTATCCCCGACGTCCGGTACCCTCTATAATCAAGAAGTTCGGATGTATCGTATCCGGCACTCACGTTTTTCCGGTACAGAACGGCTTTGAAGTTCAGACCTTCGTGGCTGTGAAGAATCTTATATACCGTTTTTCTTCTATATATCGGACATCCGTTGGTCTCAGTTATGGTCGTCTCCGTGTCGCCCAAAAGTTTATCCACGGGCTCCCAACCTGATTCTTCAACCAATTCACCCGCAAGCCAGATGCCGGTATTGCACTGCGTGAATTCCGTATCTTTCTGGAATCTCACATAAGTCAGATTGTTGTTTTCATCAATCGAATAGATGATTTTTATATCATTCGCAATCGTGTCCAGTCCCGATCTGGTGGTGAAGGAGGACCCATCCAGTGTTTTGCATGAGATTGTGTTCCCATCGTCCCAATAGACCTTCTTATAATCGTTATCTATTTGTGAACAATAAGTCCCATCCGGACCCGTACTCCTATAATAACTCTCTTTAGTTTCAAAGCTATCGAAGGTGTATGTTTCGTGTATTAGGGGTTCTGCCATCTTGCTGGTGGACCAGTCGAATGTATTTGCCCTCACGATATCCTGAGATTGTCTGCTATCAGAATAGAAATTACAGGCGGCGGCAGAAACGCCATCGCCTTCGATGTTCTTGCTCTTCCTCGGATATATACCGGCCTCGTTCTTCTTTATTGACTTATGATATATCGTTTTTGTAACTGCCATCGTATCATGAAAACTATCGCTCATATAGCACGCGTATCGGTAAACGCCAAATTGGACTGTGTCCCATTTGTGTGGTATAGTCAGTATGCCGTCGCTGACGTACCGGCTCACGAATGGTTTTGATTTGATTTTGACCGGATTGAGAATAAGAGAGTCTTCTAACTGATAGGTAGTATAGTTATATCTGTGAATTCCATACCCTGCGGTAATAAGCCAACCCTTGGATATCTCGTTTTCCATACTGCCGTTGAGGATATATCGAATCTGCGATCCATCTTTCGCCGCCCTGCCGTTGTCGACGGCTCCAACCCCCACGCCATTCCCATTGTAACGATATAAAAGATCATCGGGATCATCGTAGAAGATATCGATTCCATATGTGACGGGATTCGTGTAAGGCGCGTATTTGCCATCATCTATCTCTGCTATCCCCTGGGGTTTCTGTGTCTCTTCTACTTCGCGCAACGAGCCGCCCTCCAAAAAGAAATAACGTTTGGTTTCGTAAATCTGCGTTCCCGGACCGGGAATGCAGATGATGAGAACGAACGCCTCTCCCGGAACGGCGTTTATGACTGCTTTGTCCCATCCGTAATTCGATTTTACTACGACGGTTACTCCGTCTGATGGGTTGTACGTCTGGGCCTCGGATCTATGGCCGTGCCGTTCCATGTGCCGTTTGAGTTCGTTCATTTTCTTCTTGGCAAACCCTATGAACCGGCCGGCCTTTGAACCGTCTCCCAGAAGAACCAATCTCATATTTTAGACCGCGGGAAACGTGATTTGGAACGTATCCATAGTCTGCGTGGTTCCCAAAACGACATTGACGCTGGATATGATAAAAGGCGCATTCGAGGTTGAGACCACACCTTGAATCCGGGGTTTTGAGGTTGACAGCACGCCCGTATCGCCATCGATCACATAGCGGACATAACCCGCAGTTCCCGTGGCTACGGCAACACCGGACCAGACTTCGGTTGCGAGCTTTTCCACGATACCCGATGCGACATCTGAATATGCCTCAAGAGAGATCCCATAGGCATCTTCCGTCTGGGTCGTGGTTATGAGCGTGCCCGTGCCTGCTCCGGCTCCTGAGACGGATGAACTCACGTCAATCGGCACTCCGGCAACGGATGATGTGATGTCAATCGTCGAGCCATTGTTCGTGACCGTGAACCTGGCCGAGCACTTGTCTGTCTGAATCGTTCCCGCCGGGGTGGTGATTGCTCCGCCCCCGAGGACGTCCAGAAGGTTCGTGAGACCCGTGCAGATCTCCGTCGCCAGCGGCGTGCCGTCATCGGTAAATGACACCTGGTCCCCATTGACCGTCACGTTCCACACCGCGGCTGCGGCAGTTCCGGCAGTCGGCGTGATCCTCATGACCTGCGCCACCTTGGATGTCAGAGACGCCCGGACGATCTTCACAAGCTGTATCCCCGTTACGGCCGCATCGGCCGTGGCGGGCGCCGGCCCGGATCGGACGTCTAAATACCCGCCTCTTAAGATGTCTCTGATGCTTTTGTTTCCCAGCAGTTGATTCCTTAATCCAGTTGAAATGCTTACGTTTCCGGCCATGATCTACCCTCCTAATTGGAAAGAATACTGATGAACTGATTGTAACCGTTTTTCTGTCTGTGCAGACTCGATCCCCGCTCTGCGGACGGCATTCCATACGTTTTTTCTGATAAGTTCTTGAATAGACCGCCATTAAACCCGGCGCAAAATCCTCTCTCCGAGACCCACATAACGGCTTTTCCGGATTGCATCTCTCCGCCTGGGAAAAAGGTCTGGACATCTAGAAGATCCTGCGATGCCGTGCCTATTTTTGCATCATAGGGAGCAAGAAATACGGCGTTCATCTGCGTAGGATCTGATCCGGACAGGAACCATGTACTGCCATCGGCAATGTAAATGCCGCCCTGCACGGCCTTTAACAGGGTGATATATCCAGCCCTGGGGATGACGTTGGATTTCATGTCGATTCTGTTGAAATAAAGGCCTATATCGGGGTCGGTATAGAAGAGATTGCTCCCGCTGGCGACATAGAGTCTGTGATTGTAATATTCGATGAGTTGGCCGGCAGGGGTTTCGGCCTTGTCCCTGATCGCAGGCGCGTCCAGAGTGTAACCCACATTGTCCTTGATGTATCCGATGACTGCTCCGTTGCTGTAGTAGATCATGCCCGAACCCATTGGCTCTACATAGGACATTCGAGAATATCCCACCCCGGACCGGATGACGGTCTTGGTCGTGAAATCATCATGGAGTCGTTTCAGAATGCCGCCCTCTGTGAGTAAACACGTTTTCCCGTTTGACCATAAGTTATGGTAGTTCCCGGCCGAAAGAAGAGCCTGACCGACACGTCTCTTCAGGCGGCCCTGGGCATCCAAATCGACATTCATGCCTTCCGTAAGTTCCGTTGTTTTGAGATCAAGGGGATCTGCGAGATTGTTGATGCCTCTGAATTTCCGCATGTTTATGCTGATCTGGTTATTCACAAAAATGCCCCCATGGGTTTTGCGGTCTGGCCGGAAGACGTGCGTATGGTAATCTCGCCTCTGATCTGTTCGATGTCGCGCTCGAAAAGTTTCAAATGGATCTCCGACCTTTCTGGCCTCAGAGTCTCTGTATCCTGTTTGAGATAGGCGCGGTGAAGCGCGTATTCCTTGAGAATCGCTATATATCGGTCTGGGATTTCCAGATCCTGATCCAGAATAGCTGCTGTGATATCTGACAGGGGCTCCCTCAAAACCCTCAGAAATGCCGTGGCCGCGGCATCGGACGGAGGCGCAATTCTGATTCTGTTTGAAGTCGAATCCATTATAAAGTACCTTGGCGTTCCCGCTTCCCAGTCTTCCCAGCCCAGGTACGTCTCGTCCATCTCATCCGTGGTCTTCAGAACAAGGGGATAAGTTGAAGTCGAGAGTTTGATCCTCACGACTTCGAGGATTCTGTCATCGAGATCGTATTCGGTCTGGTCTGGAAGGAGATAGAGCCGCGTTACTGCCGTACCGCCGGACATTGCAACTGTCGTGGCCGTCAATGTGGCGCAGGTCGCCGATACCGTATAGCGGTTGGGATTTGATCCCGTTCCGGCTACGGCGGAGATCGTGATCACGCCCAGGGCTGATGTGGCGGTATAATTCGGAACCGAAGTGAAGGCATTGATATCGGATGCCACGTCCGCGGCAGTTTGAGTGATGCTGGTATTGTAAGACACCGCCCCGGACATTATCTCTATACCGTTGACTTTGATGGAATTTACGGATCCCGATGCCCCGGCAATCGTTATGGTTCCCGCAGCCAGGACTTCATCGATGGTTGAAGAATCGCTGATAAGCCTGCGCACACGCCTGCACATGCGTTTCTGGCCGTCGTTGATATAATTAATCAGATCCGCGGTTGACCACAAGCGTTCGCTCTCTTCGCCTATGGCATCATCGAGATCAGATCTCGCTTGGAGAATTAATTCCATCGCCGTCATTGCCGGCCTCCGTTCTTGACATATAGCGGTTCCAAGCCTCATCTCGCTCCAATTCGGTTATTTCTTCTCCGAGTACGGATTCAAGAGCTTTCTTCTTCGGCGCTCCGGAAGCCGTGAGATCTTTTTCCGCCAAATGCGGGATGATCTCAACAAGGAAATTGATCTTCGCCTCGTATGGATCAATTTCGACTTTTTCCCGTATTTCCACAGGTTCCGGTTCAATTGCCATGCTCTCGGGTTCTGGTTTAAACGGTTTCTCAACAAAAACAGATGTTACGGGAAAGACTTCTCTCATGTCCTTCCTTGTCGCCAGGTATTCATTCCAGACGAATCTTTCGCCTTTGTTGTGGCCGTCGATCTTTTCAAGCCATCTCTGTGTCATGACGAATCTCCTTTTATTCCGATCCTCACCCGCCCATGTGATCGGGTGTTACTTCTTCTGGATGATATCCGCCGCTACCCTGGCCGAGGACGGACCGGCGGCGGAGCCCATGGCCTGCACGTAGAGATCGCACTTCTCCGGAAGAACGAAAGGAAGCCCGATTTGGAGATTCGATCCCTCATGCCCGAAAAAGGCATAATTTTTTCTGATCGCCAGAACCCCGTATTCTCTCCTGTAGAGATCGATGGTCAAGGTTGCGGCGGCGGTAGTGTTGTAACCGCTGAACGTCAGATTGTACACAACCGCGTATTTGCCCGCGGGTACGGTATAGATTGTGTTTGAAGACCTGTTGGCCCCAGCAGCAAGGGCCGCATAGAGTTTCGTCATGTCATCCGGCACGCCCGCCGTGGCCGTCCCGGTATAGAGATAGATGATGCCCGCGTTGTCGAGTTCTGCCCCGGCTGTAAGAACGGTGCAGGCATTGATGCGGAGATATGAATTCGCGGTCGTAATCCGGGTTTGACCATCCATGATAACGGTTTCGCTTATTTCAGCATAATTCGCATCAATGCCCTCGATGAGCATGGTTCGAGCCCCCACCCCGGCTGCATCATCTTTCACATCCGAACTCGACACCTTGAGAACCGATGCGGCAGCGAGAACATTTACGGCGGCAGCTACGGGCCATAATCCTACAGAGGCAACGGCTACAATATCGGATTCTGCGGAAAATTCTATCCTCTTATGGAGAGGATCGAGGCCGCGGACGAGATCCATATAATAATCAGGTAAACTTATCATTTGTCGTCTCCCCTTGAGAGGAAATAGCAGGGGGAGAGTCGGTTCCCCCTGCCGTATTTATTTTTGATTCAAAACTTTACACGGCCCTGAGCAGCATCCAGGCAAGCTGATGAGTTGTGCCCGGGTCTGCGCTTAAGACAACAGTAACGGCATCAGTCGCAGCCTTCGCGGTGATGATGGTATCGCTGTCATCTGTCACGCTGTAGTTGACGATTGCCACGTCGGTTGAAAGCGCCCCGATTGCGGTAATCGACTCAGTTGCGTCCCCGCCGACCGTGGTAAAAAGCCCGGCATCGACGATCCGGTGTGATGGGTTCACGTTGGCTGCGCGCAATACCACGTAATTAACCACGTGGTTCGCCACAGGATCAGCGCTGAACGTAACAGTGATTTTCCCGCCGGCGGCTTCCGCTTTCGATATGGTTCTTGATCCCGTTCCTGCTGTGTGTAAGGTCGTCAAGACCAGATCGGTTGCGACTACGCCCGCGATGGTGATGTCCTCTGCTGCTGCGCCCCCGACGGTCGTATGCCGGCCCGCGGCCACGATTTGATGCGATCTCGTGATCGGGTTTGACCGCAAGGCAATCCAGTCATAAGCATGAACCGTTGACGGATCAACGGATTCCACAACAGTCACCCCATCGGTAACTGTGATTGCCGAAAGCAACGTGTCGGTATCGTTGGTTGTTTGGATCCCCGCAAAAGCGATGTCACTTGTGAGGATACCCACGGTCCCGACATTGA
>Ga0210051_1000904_pt1 | contig 29262 bp, 36 predicted proteins | sample CryGey092014_all_FD_185464 | JGI IMG/M metagenome (GOLD analysis project Ga0210051, IMG submission 185464) | Groundwater microbial communities from aquifer - Crystal Geyser CG23_combo_of_CG06-09_8/20/14_all (SPAdes) (version 2) | ecosystem: Environmental > Aquatic > Deep subsurface > Groundwater...
TTGGTTATATATAGTAATTGTAGATAAATAAGAAAGCGCTGACAAGAAATACTATCTATGTTAGAAAATGTTTTATTGATTTTTATTTACCGATGCAAAACATGGAGAAGATCTTATCTAAAATATCATCAGTTGTAATCTCTCCGATAATTTCACCCAAAGCTTTATTAGCTTCATCAAACTCTATTAATATTTTATCTTCCGGTTCTTGCGCCCTTGCTAGCTCTTTAGCTTTTTTAAGATTTTTCAAAGACTTATCTAAAAGTTTTTGATGTCTTACATTTGTAATAAGAATACTTTCGTCTGCTTCGTTTTTTTGAATTTCATTAAAAATTGTATTCTCTATTTCTCTTATCCCTTTGCCGGTTTTTGCTGAACATTCGCAAATCTTAATTATTTTCATTCCAAAAATATCTTTTATTGATGTTTTCTTTTTATAAAGATCAATTTTGTTTTTTATTAATATTATTTGCTTATTCTTAAACTGACCTTTAACTTCTGGCTTTAAGTGAGACATAAATTTTTCAATATCATTATTATTTTCAATTACAAACAACAACAAATCAGCATTTTTTATCGCTTTAAGCGATCTTTTAATGCCTTCTTTCTCAATTTTGTCTTCAGTACTTGTAATACCGGCGGTATCAAATAATCTAACAAGTAGCCCTCTTATTTCTATTTGATCCTCTAATATATCCCGCGTTGTTCCAGGAATATCTGTAACTATTGCCCGAGCATCTTTTACTAACGAATTTAAAATCGAAGACTTGCCAACATTTGGCAACCCCACTATTGCAACTTTTAAACCTTCTTTATAAATAGTGCCTGTTGCTGCTCCTGACAAGATTTCTTCAATTTCCTTAATCGGTTTTGTGATTTTTTTCTCAATTTCTTTTTTTGTTATCTCAGGTGTGTCTTCGTCTGGAAAATCTATATTAGCTAAAATTTGTGTATATATATTTAAAAGATAATCAAGAATTGATTTAATTTTTTTCTTTAAACTACCCTGCAATTGATTCTCGGCAATTTTTTGGGCTTTTTCCGTTTTAGCATGGATTATATCTAAAACCGCTTCGGCTTGTGTTAAGTCAATTCGCCCAGACAAAAAAGCTCTTTCAGTAAATTCTCCCGGCTTGGCCATTCTTACACCCTCTTCTAGTATTCTTTTCAAAATAATATTAGCTGTTATGTAGCCCCCGTGGCATTGGATTTCAATTATGTCTTCCATTGTATATGTATTCGGTTTTTTAAAATAAACAGATAAGACTTCGTCTATAGTTTCACTTTTTTTATCTAAAATTTTGCCATAAATAAGTTTGTGGGTTTCGAATTTGTTTTTATCATCTTTTGCTTTAAAAATTTTTTTAAGGATGGGCAAGCTTTTGTTGCCGCTTATCCTAACAATGGCAATGCCCGCATTACCAAATGCTGTAGAAATAGCTGTTATTGTATCTGTAAATTTCATACTAAGCTCCTAAATAAAATTATACCCTAATAAAAGGGTATAACAATTGAGTCTAAATAATTTTTTTCGATATTTTATTCGCTGGCTTTTCCTGTTTTAGGCTTTATAATTATGCCTCTTTCGGGTTCTTCTCCATAACTCTCAGTCTCTACACCAGAAACTTCGCTTACAGCCATATGAACAAGCCTTCTCTTATAAGATGACATAGGTTTTAATGCTTCTGCTCTATTATTTTGCTTAACAATCTCTGCCATATTTTTGACAAATTCTTTAAGTTTATCTTCTTCTTTTCCTCTATAATCTTCGATGTCTAGTATTATAGTAGGAAAATTTTCACCTTTTAAATCTTTGAATATTAAAGAGCGTAAAATATGCTGTAAAGCCCGTAAATTTTCACCCTGAAAACCTATTAATAGAGCAGCATCTGTTTTTGAAAGATTTACGTAAAAAATTTGCTGATTTTCTTTGATGGATATGTCTGCATCAATTTGCAATAATGCTAGTAAATCTTCGAGTCTTTTTTTGATTATTTCTTTGGTATCCATTTTAAAAACCTTTATTTTTAAGATTGGGGTGATTTAATTTGTGACTCTTTGTTTATCTGTTTATCTATAAAATACTGCTGGGTAATTGCAAACAAGGTTGTCACAACCCAATAGATTGATAAAGCGGACGGAAGAGTAAGTGTAAAGAAAAACGTTAATACAGGGAAAATAAGCATCATGGTATTCATGCTGGCTTGTTCTGGCGAAGCATTTTTAGATATCATCATTTTAGATTGTACAAACTGAGTAACTGCAGCAATAATTGGTAAAATTATTAGATATCCAACGTTGGGATTTATTGTTAAATCTAAAAACCCGAAGGCTGTTGTATTTATAACTGTTCCATTCAGAAGAGATTTAATTGGCCCGTATAAAGGGAAGCCACTCTTTAAGCCGCTTTTGAAAACAACAAACAAACCTATTAAAAAAGGAAGCTGAAACAAGGTTGGGAGACAAGAAGAAAATGGGCTTATACCTTTTTGTTTATATAAGGAAAGCATTTCTTTAGTTTGCCTTTCTTTGTCGTCTTTGTATTTTTCTCTGATCTTATCAACCTCGGGCTGTAGTTTTTGTAATGCCAGCCGTGATTTTTCTGCTTTTGTGGATTGCTTGATAAGTAAAACCCTCACTAAAAGTGTCAAGAGAATTACAGCAACCCCCATATCTTTTGCAAAAGCAAAAAAGAAAATAAGAATATTATATAAAGGTACATATATTAAATTTTTCATAATCTCATTCATTTTGTATAAACTGCCTTTCTTTTTTATTCTTCTGTAAGTTTAATATAAATTAGCAAAAACTAATAATAATACAGAAAGTGTCAAAATGTAAAGCAAGATTAAAGCTAGACCGTAAAAAAAATGTTTTGATGTTGCGTTGTCTATCTTGTCAAATCCGCCTCTTGACCATGGATTACACCTGTTTATTCGATAAAAACCTAAAACACTTCCTTTTAAAGCCCCGTATTTATCAATAGCATCAATAGCATATTGGGAACAACTTGGCACAAAACGACAATAGCCATTGGGGAAAAATCTCGAAAAAAAACTATGATCCGGCGATATTATCCTTTGATAGATTTTTATTACACCTACAAATAACTTTTTAACCATTGGTTAAGCCTGCTCTTTTGAATAAATTTGCAATTTCCTGCCTCATGTCCTGAAAATTTAATGCTTTACTAGAAGGATTTGCAGTTAGAACAATATCTAAATTATTTTTAATATCCGGCAATATTTCTCTTACAAGTTCCCTGATTCTTCTTTTAAGCTGATTTCTTTCTACACTTTTAGCAGAAACTTTACGGCCGACTACAACACCTACCCTAATCTTTTTTAATTTACTGTGCTGGTACCTTAAAGAAAAAAATGGACTATTTATTTTACCCCCCTTATAAACCCTCTGAAAATCTTTTTCTTTTTTGAGTCTGTTTTCTTGAGAAAGCATCTTATGCCGACAACTTAACTCTTTTTTTCTGTCTTCTTCTTTTTAAAACATTTCTACCGGATGTAGTAGACATTCGCTTTCTAAAACCGTGGTCTTTCTTTGCTTTTCTTGTTTTTGGCTGATAGGTCTTTTTTGGCATTTTCTTCCTAAATTTAAATTATTTTATGTTTACATTGTAACAGATATAGTCAGTTTTAGGAATATCTTGAAAGGTGTGGATAAGTTTGTTAGTATAAAGAGACACTGTGGAATGCTTTTTATACTGCGAAAGTTAAGCCACTTAAAATTTTTTATAGGGTACATAAATGGATAAACAACAAATTTGGGCAGCGGTATTAGGAGAATTAGAACTATCCTTAAGTAAAGCTAACTTTACCACTTGGTTTAAAAACACCTCTGTTTTAGATTATGACACAAAAAAAGTAACCATAGCTGTACCAAATACTTTTACAAAAGATTGGCTAAAGAAAAAGTACGAAGCCAATATATTGGAAGCCCTCAAAAATGTTATAGGTGGGGTAGAAAAAATAGAATACGAGGTTAAATCTCCGATGGAAATAAAGGAAGTCAAGCTTCACACCGAAACAAAACAGGAATTACCAGAAGAAAAACCATTAAACTATTCTATAAATCCAAGATACACCTTTGAAAGCTTTATTGTTGGAAACTCCAATAAGCTTGCGCACGCTGCTTGTTTGGGTGTTGCAAAATCCCCTGGCAAAAAATATAACCCTCTTTTTATTTATGGAGGGGTGGGACTGGGAAAAACTCATTTAATCCAAGGTATCGGTAATGAAATATTACAGCAATCACCAAAGAAAAAGGTTCTTTATATACCATCAGAAAAATTCGTTAATGATTTTATTGCATCCATTAGCTCACAAAGAACAAATGACTTCAAAAACAAATATAGAAACGTAGATGTTTTGATGATTGACGATATTCAGTTTTTAGCTGGAAAGGAAAGCACACAAGAAGAGTTTTTCCATACTTTTAACACTTTATATGAGCTGAATAAACAGATTGTACTATCCAGTGATAGACCTCCCAGGGCCCTAAATACACTAGAGGAAAGAATCCGCTCTAGATTTGAAGGAGGTATGATTGTAGATATTCAAGCTCCAGACTTGGAAACCAGAATTGCAATTTTATCAGCTAAATGTAAAAGCAAGGATATAAAAATGCCAATAGAGGTTATGGAATTTATAGCTCAAAGCATACAACAAAATGTAAGGGAGTTAGAGGGGGCGCTTACAAGAGTAGTTGCTTACAGTGAACTGAATAACACTTCCCCTTCTATAGAAGTTGCAAAATCATCCCTGGAAACGGTGTTAAGCAGGTCAAAAAATCGAACAATAAAAATTCAAGAGGTTTTAGACGCAGTTTCAATATCTTTTGATATACGAATAAAAGATTTATTAAGCCCCAAAAGAAATAAAGAAATAGTATTGCCAAGACAAATTATTATGTATTTATTAAGAGAGGACCTTCACTTGTCTTTTCCTCAAATAGCAAAAGCCCTGGGAGGTAGAGATCACACAACAATAATGCATGGGTATAGGAAAATGAAAAACTTAATTAAAGAAAAGGATACATTAAGACACGATATAGATGCAGTAAAAGACAAAATTTACACAATATAGTAGTGTGGATAAGTAACTGTTTTTTTGTGGATAACTTCAGAGGAACTGCGGATAAAATTATGTCTTTAAAAAAGATTTTTTATCCACAGGAATATCATCTTTTTACTAACATACTTTTAAACACCTTTTTTGCTTATATTTACGTTTAAATGTTTACTTATCCCTATTATTCACACCCCTTACTATTACTACTGTATTAATAAATAATAAATAATTATAATAAGAGAAGGGAAGAAAGAGAGGATAAAATGAAATTTCTGTGTTTACAAGAAAATCTAAACAAAGGTTTAAATCAAGTAAGCAGAATAGCAACAAGCAAAAGCTCATTACCCATACTAGAAAATGTTTTATTAAAAACAGAAGGCGGAAGATTAAAGATGATTACAACGGATCTTGAGGCGGTAATAATACAATGGGTTGGGGGAAAAGTTGAAAAAGAGGGAATAATTACTTTGCCATGCAGACTGTTTACAGAATATGTAAGCTCTGTTCCAAACAATAAGATAGAATTAATTTCTGAAAATGATACAGACTTATCTATATTAACAGATGAATATGAAGCAACTATAAAAGGCCAGTCTGCCGAAGAGTTTCCTATTATTCCTGAAATTAAAGAAAATAAATTTACGACAATTAATGCCAAAGAATTATCCGATGCCTTATCTGAAGTTGTTTATGCGGCTGCAATCAATGATTCAAGACCGGTATTGTCCGGGGTTTTATTTTTCTTTGATAACAAAGAACTAAAACTTGTTGCGACGGATAGTTATAGGCTTGCAGAAAAGAAATTAAAATTAAAAAATGAAATAAACGATTCTAAAAAAATAATTATACCCGCCAAAATAACAGCTGAAATACAAAGAATATTAGCGGACATTGAAGAAAGTGTGGATATATTTATAGGAGAAAGCCAAATTCTTTTTCATTCAAAAGATATTGATATAATTGCAAGGTTAATTGATGGTAACTTTCCTGATTATGAAAAAATAATACCTGACCAGCATTCAACAAAAGCAAACATAGACAGGCACAAATTTATTAAAATTGTTAAAGCGGCCAGTTTATTTGCACGCGAAAGCGGCAACAGTATAAAAATAAACCTCAGCCCTAAAGGCAAGGTGGTTGTTACCGCAAATACGTCTCAGCTTGGCGATAATACGTCTCAAACAGAAGCTGAGGTTACAGGGACCGATGGTGAGATTTCTTTTAATGCCCGATACTTATTAGATGTCTTAAATAATCTTAAAGGGCCGAGCGTTTCTTTGGAAGTGAGCGGTAAGCTGAAACCGGGCGTTATACGTCAAGAAGGAAAGCCTGATTATTTGCACATTATTATGCCCTTAAACGCTTAAAGTTGTAACATACAGAAAGAGAATTAAATAAAAAAGTCTCTTTTAGAGACTTTTTAAGTAATGAAAATTTGTAAATTAGAAATAAAAAATATAAGAAATTTTAAAGACCTAAAATTAGATCTTAATTATCCTTTGGTTATTATTAACGGCGAGAATGCAGCAGGTAAGACAAATTTATTAGAATCAATATACTTTTTAGCTTTAACTAAATCCTTTAAAAAAGGTAAAGAGATTGACGTTATTTTAAAAGGAGAAGAATTAGGTATAATTAAGGGATTTTTTGAAACAGAAGATAAAGAAAATCTAGAAATCGAATTTGTAATAAACACAAAGAAGATCAGTAAGCTTAATGGAGCTGTAAGACCGATGAAAGATATTATTGGTAATGCTGAGATAGTTATTTTTACGGTTGACGATTTAGATATAATAAACGAACCCTCAAAAAAAAGAAGATTTCTAAATATATTAATTAGCTTATTAGACAAAAAATATTTTTTTGATTTGTCTGAGTATGAAAAAGTCATTAAAAGAAGAAACAAAACCTTAATACTTTTACGTCTCGGAAGATCTAAAATACAAGAACTTGATTTTTGGAACGAAAGAATAGCCAATCTCGGAGAGAGTATTATTAGAAAAAGGAAAAGTATAATTGATAAGATAAATGAAATCTTAAAAAGTTCGGCATTTTTTGATAAATTATTATTTCTTCAATATGAACCGCAGTGTTTTTCCGCAGAAAAAATAATGCGCCAACTAAAAGAAAGAATAGAAAGAGATGTAGCAATGGGCCAAACTACAGTTGGTCCGCATAGAGATATAATTAAGTTTAATCTCGGCGGTATAGATTTGGAGTCTTATGGTTCGAGGGGCGAAAAAAGAAGCGCAATCATCGACTTAAAAAGAGCAGAAATAGAATTAATAAAAACTGAAAAAAATATTCTCCCCATCTTCCTTTTAGATGATGTTTTTTCCGAGCTAGATTCAAACAATACAAATAATGTCTTAAAACTAATAGGTAATCAGCAGACTATTATTACCACTATTCATCTAGATAATGTAAAAGATTTTTTTAAAAAGGCAAAAATTTATAAAATAGAAAACGGGGAAATAAAAAATGACCAATGACAAAGCTCCAATGATCACCCACTTTTTTGGTTATTGGAAATTGGGATTTAGGACTTTTCTTATATATGGAACATATCAATAGACAGCTAAACATAAATCTTAATAAAAGAGGCCTCAAAAATATAGCGGATTCCGCCTATATATGTTTTCTTTTTGAAAAACTTAAAGCAAGCATCTTAGGTAAAGAAATTCAGGCAGAAGCGATATCTTTTAAAAATAATATACTAAAAATAAAAGCAGATAATTCGGTGGCTGCTTCTGAGATTCGTTTTAGAGCCGATCAAATCAAAAAAGCAATAAACGATAAAGTAGGTAAAAATATTATTGCAAAGATAGATATACGAGTTATCTAAAATTATAATTTGTACATTTTTTCTACATCCAGAACGAATATTATTGCCCCAGAAGTTGTTATTTTTTCCGTTTCAGGAATAATTAATTCTCCCGGCTCCATGGTCTTAGGTATTGGCGCAACGTTTTCACAGCATGATTTGCAGCAGTCTTTAATATAATTAACAACTTCTTCGGTTTTTTCGTCTTCAATCCCAATAAGCAAAACATTGCTTTGGTTTTCTAAAAAACCGCCTTGGCTTTCTAGTTTTGTAACAGAAAAACCCGCAGACGAAAGTTTTTCAATCAATCCCTTTGAATCTTCTTTATTGATTACGGTTGTTATAAGTTTCATATTTTAGGTAGCCCCATTATAAATAAGCTATTATCTGAATCAGTGAAAAAGAGCGAGCTATTTTCTGGAGATATAAGCAAATTGTATATATTTTTGTCTGGAAGCTCATAAGCTTTTTCACTTTTTGATTGTAGGCTATATGCTATGAGCCGGGCTTTATTTGAATTATAGTCTACATAGTACAATTTATTTAGGTCAGGGTTAACTACTGTGTTTTCTAGTGTGGGTTTAATGTTTGTAGCTGTTGGATTATTATCTTTTATATAGAATAAATTCAGGCTCTGAGTGTTGATCATAAAAGGAATTGTCCCTAGTCTTGTATTTAGAAACTTTATATCAATAATATCTGGCACTTCTTTTACTTTTTTTATATCAAGGGATAATTCATAAGCTGGTAGGATTGGATTATCATCACTAGTTATTAAAGTATATGTAATTTTTTTCTCACCGTGCCAAAAAATATTTTGTAAATTATTTATATCAATAACTTTTTGCCAATTTTTCCCGTCAGGTTCAGAGATATTTAAAGAGCTTACAGTGTTTGATAAATAATTATAAGCAATATGCTTGCTATCAGGAGACCAAGTAATCGGTCTGCTTATATTTTTATCCAAAGCTTTTAATTCATTATTCTGAAGGTTAAAAAGGTTTGCTTTTTCTCCTTTTGTGTCTCTAACAAATATTATGGCTGATTTTCTATCCGGTGACCAATAGATATTATTGACTGTTTGAGTTATTTCGTTTGATAAAAAAATACTCATATTTTCCTTTATTTTGTACTTTGCTAATTTTGTATTAGTTATATCATAGTAATAAACTTCATTGCCATCAACCGATATCGCAGGGTCTTTAACTGATAGGTCTAAAACTTTCTCTGGTAAGGGTGTTAACTCTATTTCTGTTACGGTCTTTTTAAATAGTCCAATTTTTATATCTTTTTCTGCTGGCTTATATCCGTTCTTTTGAAGGGTTATTTTGTATTTACCCGGCCTAAGCTTTGTCTGAAACTCTTCATTTATTATAAAGCCCTTCTTTTTAATTTTACAGTTAACCCCGTTGGCATTGGTTTTAAGGGAAAGTGTACCATAGAAGGAATAAACATAAATTAGTATGATACTAATAATAAAAATAAGAAATGAAATAATATATTTTTTGTTCATGATGTTTTTAATGCTAATTGTTGATTACTGGTGGCTTTAAATAAGTCTTTTAAAAACTGCGTTCCATCTAACAGTGGTTCTGGTTGTGCCCCCCACCATTGATAATTTACCGTTGTCCCTGGTTTGTATAGTTCAAAGTGAAGCATTGAGGACCCAGAAGCGTTATTATCTATTATTGTTCCTACTACTTCCCCTGCCTTTATTGCGGCTCCAACTGATCTTAAATTGCCCGATACTCTAATTTCGGCATAGTTAATAACATAATCACCGTGATCTATCATCACAGCATCAGTTCCGGCATAAAAATCAGAGAAAAAACGAACAACTGTGCCATCTTTTACGGCCACCACAGTAGTTGTGCCGAATGCATCCAGAAGGTCAATCCCAGCGTGTTTTCTTCCGTTCTTCCTTGGGGCACCAAAATATCTTCCGCATCCGCAGGCTGAGGTTGGTATTATACCATTATTCGGTTCTCCTCCATCCCCTCTGTAGTCTACAACAGGAAAGTATTCTCCTGTGACCGATTCGCCCCCGATGGGCGGTTTAATAGGATCTGCTATGGCTGGTTGTTCCATTAAACCTAAAAAGCCAAGGGCTATTGGTAATATTATCAGGGCGGGCGCAAAAAAAGCCAAACATCCGCATCCGCATTGTTTTTTCTTTGATATACCTACTTTTTCTAATGCTTCTGAGGCTAGCTCAGCGCCTTTTACCGCAGCAGCTCCTGCTCCGCCAGTAGCTGCACCAGCGCCAGCTGCTAGTCCTTGCTCAGCGCCTTTTTCCGCTGCCTTTTCAGCTCCCTTCTCGGCTGCTTTTTCTCCAGCCTCTTTTCCGGCTTCTTCCGCTCCCTTTTTGCCAAAGCGATCTTTTAATTGGCCAGCCTTATCTTGAATATCACCGGCTCTATCTGTAATAGAGGGACCACCGCCTGATTCTTGTTCGGGGGTTGGTTCTTCATTATAATCATCATCTAAATAATCTTCTGCCATTTATATTTTCTTATTAAATTATTATAAAACTGGCTTAAGATAATCAACCAGCCAATTATTATTTTCCTTTATAAGCGTGATTATAGCTTTTTGTGAGTAGCTTTTGCTGGTCGTTGGCTCATTTGATTCCACGGTGATATTTACCAAAGATTTATTACCTGAGTAATCTATGATTTCGGCCGTGGAAGCCAGACTATTTAAAGGCACCTGACCCTTAAAGTCTTGTGGTCTTTTTGTGTTAACATAATAAGTTCCTTCATAGAAATTTTTTGTCATAAAAGGTTTTATTTTTTCTAAATAATCTTTATCTGTCTGGCTTTTGTATGTAAACCACACTTCTGTAAACTGTTTTGATATGCGCTCAATGTCTTGTTTGTCTTGAGTTTCGTTGGTAGGTTTTAAATCTATATTTATATTTTTATTTTCTAAAAATCCTAATTTTATCGTGCTTTCATAATTTTCATAGCCTTCTTTTTCAATTTTCAGTTTATGTTTTCCTGAGCCTAGTTTAATTGATGCTTTATCGCTATTTTCAAAAAGTTTTTTATCAATTGTAATGTTAGCCGGCGAGGGTTTTGGTGTAATAGTAAGTGTACTCTTTAGAAAAAACACATATATTAAGAGTAGTATTATTATGCTTATAGTAATGATGATAGCTTTTTTCATATTTTTTAAATTAAATTGGTAATGGTTGGGGTGTTATATCTGGTAAGGGGCCCAATGGTATGTTTTGATCTTGAGCAAAACCGATTTGTACAAATCCTTTCTTGTCGTTAGGATCTCCTGTATTAGCGTCTGCTGTTTGAAGATAATTCCTAACCTCTGGTGGCGCGCCGCAATTTATCCCATCTTGCTTCATTTTAAATGCTGCTGGTCCATATTCTTCTATGCTGACAACTACTCGTTTCCCGTTTTGTGGGTTTGTGAGTATTATTTTTTTATGCTTAAAAACACTACTTGGCCATCTCATATTAAAATACCAATGTTCCTGGTCTTGAGTATAAGGATGATAAGAACCGCAACCCGTAGTAGCATAAGTTAATGGATTAGAGTCTGAGCCTTGATAATGAGTTTGTGGTATGACCATACAGCTTAAATCAGTAGCTGGTTTATTATCAGTATTATGAGGGCCTGGGATATGTTGTTCGTTGCCTAACTTTCCTGATGTGTCTGGCAAAGTAAGGCCGTCAATGGTATCAGTTGTATCAGTAGGTCCTTGCCAGTTATTGCCACCGCCGCCAGATCCTCCTCCACCGCTAGATCCGCTTTTCTCTCCAGTCATCCCCACTCCAACAAGAACGATTCCTATCATGCCCCAGAAAATCAAGCCAGCAACGCAACCGGCTATAATTGGCAAAAACCCTTTTTGTTCTTTCAAGGCATTGGTAATGGTTTTATTTTGAATCATTGGTTATTGGTCATTGAGAATTGGTCATTATTTTTAATATTCTTCTTGCTCTTGTTCAATCCTTGCCACCTCGGCAGGATTTGTTGTTATTAGTTGTTCTTCTTGGAATGAAGCATATATTCTTATCGCCACATGGTTTTGGCCTGCAAAAAATATGCCTTCTCCTACGTTAGCTTTTAATAAAAAGTCTCGTTCACCTTGAGTTAGTTTAAAAGTATGAACAATTAGATCAACTGAAGCTGGCGATTGTTTTAATAAAATCTGCATAGCTGAATTAGTAACAACTGCTTTACCGTATTGGGAACCTAAAAAATCTTCTACGTCTTGGCTGATGGTTGTAAGGCCTAAATAATATTTTCTACCCCTTTTTGCTAGTGAGTATACAAATTTGGCAGAATCTTCATGCTGCATCAAAAGCCATGCTTCATCTATAATAAGCAGCCTTTTTTTTCTGTTATTTTTGATATTATTCCAGATAAAGCCCATAACCATATACATAGCAATTGGCCTTAGTTGATCTTCCAGATCCCTTAAAGAGAAGACCATAAAACGATTCTCCAAATTTACATTAGTAGGTTCATTAAATAGTCCCGCAAAAGTGCCTTTGGTAAATTTGGAAAGTCTGGCAACTATACTTTCGGCCCCTTTCATGTTTTCCAGCACTGCTTCTAAGTCTTCCATAAGTGGAGGAGGATTTTTATGGGTTTTAGGATCTTGGGTTATATCTTTTAGGGCATAAACTTCAACTAAAGCTCTATCAAGAATAGATTCTTCCTGAGGCGAAAGAGATCCCAGCATTACTTTTATAAGACCCGACAACATTATAATATTAGATCTTAATACGTCCTGTTCCTCCTCGATTTTATCCGTTACTTGGGGAAGATCAAATGGATTAATTCTATATTTTGATTTAAGAGAAAGCCTTAGGTAGCTTCCGCCCACTGCTTCGCATAATCTTTCATATTCATTTTCCGGGTCAATAATAATGATGTCTGTTCCGAGCATTAAGCTTCGTAATGCCTCGATTTTTACAGCAAAACTTTTACCAGCTCCAGCTGTTGCAAATACAACTGAGTTGGCATTTTCCAGACTGAATCGGTCAAAAATAACCAAGCCGTTATTATGAAGATTTATTCCGTAAAATATCCCATTATTCTGGGTAAGCTCCATAGAGGTAAAAGGGAAGGTGGTTGATAAGGAAGAAGTATCCATATTTCTGGTTACCATCAATTGATCAGTTGCCTGAGGAAGTGTTGAATTTAATCCTTGTTCCATTTGCAGATTAGCTTGTTTTGTATAAATTAATTTTCCGCCCAATGTTGTTTCAATTGATTTGGTCATTATTTCCAGTTCTTCTAAGCTGTCTGCATAAATAGTGAAATATAAGGCAAACTGAAAGAATTTTTCTATACCTTTTGATAGCTTATCTCTCATTTCTTCAGCATCTTCCAGAGCTGTTTCTAGTTTAATATCCCGAACTTGGCCTTTCTCCTGGCTCATTACCATAGAAGATTCCATTTGGCCAACCTTTTTTCTTAAATTTTCCATAATTGTTCTAGTGTCTATTGGATAAATAAACATGGAAATATCCATTGTGTAATCAAGATTGATTATGGGTGATAGCCAATTAGCATAAATAAATCTGGGATAAGTAAAAACAAACATTGTTCTAACAAATTTATTACCAAGTTTTAGATGGTTAAATTCTATCTGAACAGCTGAAGGAGAAATTAAATCCTTAACCGATGAAACTCCTTCTTCAAAAATTCTGGTTGCTTCAAGCTCTCTTTTTCTCTGCTGTTGCTGAATTGCTAGTTCTTTTTTCCTGTTCTTAAAGTCAGCCTTCCAATTTTTATAATTTTCAATAGAAGACCCCAGCGATTTTTTTTCTTTTTTTATTTCTTTTGCCATATTTTTATTGAACAACGTCAGAGGTTATCGCGTCTACATCAACTAGACGTTCTCTCTGCGCTGTCTCCAAATTATATATTTCGTAAAATAACTCAATAATATCTATTGTAGCAAGTTGAGCTGCTCTTAAGCCTAATCCATCAAGGGCCGATACAACCAAATCCACTCTTTCTAATAATTGTGTTTTATGTAGCTGGAATTCTTCTTCCTTTTTCTTTATAGCCCATGTTGGATTTAATGAACTGCCAATTTTTTGGAAGAATCCAACTTTTTCTTGTATTGTTTCAGCAAAGAAAGGCACCACAATATAGAATTTTTTATCCATAATATTAGATACTTCCAAAAGACCTTTTATAAAGGCTACATATTGATCTAACTGAATTTTTAAAAACTCGTTTGTTTCAGCATTTTTTCGTTCTGAAAGCATATGTAGGTAGCTATCAAGATTTAATTTTTTTGAACGTATTAATATCTGAATTGGGAAATCAAAAGAATTTAAAAAATCCTGGTAACTTAAAATTAGAGCTTCCTGTTCAGTGCTTGATTTAAGGTCGAAATTTATTGAAGAGACCATCAAAACCGCTCTCATTGAGCCGTCTTTTAAGACTATAATATTATCTCTTATTTCGGAAATCTCTAAATAAGCTTGGACACTTGCTTCTTTAAGCTTTTCTTTTTTATTTTTATATTTTGTACTTTCCATAGTTTACCCTTAAACCAAGATTTAAGTCTTTTCTTTAAATACATTTTACCATAATAGGTTTTAAAATACTTTTACCTTTCTCGCTTAATTTAAAGATTAATATTATTAAAAAACTAATCTTCTTCTGGCTGGATCTCAGTAAAACTTCCAATGCCTTTTATAAGCGTAGGTTTTTTCTTTGTTTTTTCTTTAATAATTGCTTTTTCAATTTCTTCTAGGTCTTTTTCAATGGTTTCTGTCTTTTTGGTGTTTTCCAGTACGTCTTCTAGCTCATCTTCTTTTACTTTAATGTTTGTTGTAGGTTTTTCAACTCTCGGTGTTGTTACTCGGTCTTCTAAGCCGATTTGATATTCATCGACATAGAAGAACTTTTTGTTTTTAGCAGTATCTGGCCAGACAATTGATGCTATAGCTGGGGCTGTTCTTTTGGCTGGGTTAGTTTTTTTCTCGGGATCTTCTATTATTTTTTTAATGTCTGAGACTGTTCCCTTTAGTTTATTTAATTTTTCTTCTCTTTCTGCTTTTTGTTGTTCTAAAAGACTGTCAATTCTTTGTCGTATATTTTCAATGGTTTTCGGCTCCTCCTCCTGTTTTATTTCCACGGCTTTCATTGTAGCAATCTCATCTTTTTGTTTTTCTAGGCTTGGTTTTTCTTTTATTTCCTGAGCCTTAGAGATTTTTTGTTTCTGTTGTATTTGCTGGTTTTGTGTTACTTTTTTAATTTCTTCCTGTTTTTGTTTAGCTTGTTCTTTAACTTTTTTGAGTTCTTCTTCTTTCTGTTGTATTGCTAATGCCTCGACTTCTTTGGCTTTTTTTGCTAGTTCTTCTTTTATTCTCTCTTCTTCTCTTACTGTTGGAGGTGCTGGAGTCTGTGTGTTATGTGTTATTTCGGTTGCTGGCTCTTTTTTTATATACCCTTGGGTTACTGTAGATACTTTTAAAATTTTTCTTGTCTTTATTTTTTCTTTTTTTTCTTGGATTGTTTTTTCTAAGGAGGTTTCTAATTCTTCTAGTTTTTTTCCCTCCGCTATTTTCTGGGTTAAAGTTTTATCTTCTTCTTGGACAGTTATTCCTTCAACTTTTTCATATAAAGTAGAAACATTTTCTCTTTCTTCTTCTTTGGCTAATTCCCCCCAGCCTCTAGTATCTAGTACGTGGGATAGTTTTTCTAGCTCCGTTCTTATTTGGGATGGATCTTTTGGTATAGAGGTTTCTTCTTTTTTCTTCGAAGGGATAACGGCAATATCCGGTATGTATATGTCTTTTTGCCATATTCTGTTTCGGGGTCTTAGCATAAAAACAATAAATGCACTGATAAATTCCGGCAAAGGCTTTCCCTGAACTTCTATTACCGCAAATGCGGATATTCCTGCAAAAGTTATTAAACCAGCCATTCCGCCGATTCCGGTAGACCCAGCTATTTTACCTATAATAGAAAAGCACATATAGCCTACCATCGCACCGGTTAATAGATATAAAAACTGTTTGAGCGAGAACGGCCCAATTATTTTATCTTCACGCTGTACATCTTGAGGAATCTTATATTGCATCACGATCAATTATACAATAATTTATCGATTGATAAAACAAGCAACTACCTTTATGCTTCATGTTTAATCAACTTAAATATTTGTTGTTGTTTCTTCTCCAGTAAAATTAATTTTACTTCTATTCTATTAACCGTTTCTTTTATTTCTGGGATATCTTTGGCATATCTTTTAATCGCTTGAAGGTTTTTACTATGTTTTTCTATTAGGGCTTTTAATTCTTGGTTTGGCATATTTGTTCCAAAAATAAATATTTTATATTTAAATCTTATGGTTAATATTATTTTTCGTCAAGCTTTATTACTACAAAATAAATCTTGTTTAGAATCCCACCCCAGGGGTGGTACACTTGTACACCCCTGGGGTGGGATTCTAGTTATATACGGACCAAGGAACGTTAGCAAAGCGGGTTTTCTTACAAGGGACGGACCCTTTCAAGTTTCAAGGGTCCGTCCCTTTCCGTGAATGACTTAATCGTGGTTTAAAGGTATTTGTTAATTAAAAAGCCACCTTTTACTAAGATGGCTAGATTTTACTAAATAGTTGCTAGGCTGCAGCTGCACCGCCCCTACCCTGGCCTCCTCGGCCACCCTGTGGGAATTGGATAACATTACCTCCGCCGCCTGTAGGTGGAGGATTTTGTCCACCGCCCGGTCCTTGAGGCGGATGAGGTCTATCCTGTGAAATTGAGGAGTATTCTTCTGCATTTACTTCATCTAGCCCGCGTCTGCCGTAATCGCTCATTGCTTCATATACTCCGTATCTATTAACTTGTCCATTTGCTAAATATATTGTTGTTCTTGCTGCAGGAGCACCAGTTACGGGATCAAAATGTGATAACTGCCCCCTTATTTTATTGTTAGCTATGTCGCTGCCTGCCAATGCCTTGACTGTTTGATAAGATAAATGTTGCCTCAAAATATCTTCTCCTGTTGCATGGTCTAAATAAGCATATCCTGCTAAAGTGCCAGATGCCCAAGAATTAGCTTTTTTAACATTAGCACCCCTTATAGATGCAATAGCTTGATTTCTAAGTTGAGCCATTCCTTGGTTTACATCAATACCATTTGCTCTTAGTCGATCAGCCACTCCATTCTGGTTAGTATTTAAAGCATGATACGCTCCATAAATCATTTCCGGATTACTTTCTTTTAGCTGTTTGAACATAGGCGAATCACCTCTTAATATATTCTCAGCTATGATAGGATTGAATCTTCCCCATCTTTGCCTATCTGCTGCACTAGCCAGACTAAAATCACCTCTTCTAGCTAATTCGTATATACTAGATTTTTGTTCAGTCAGATTTCCTGAATTAGCACTTATTGCTTCTAATTGTTTAGTACTATATTGACCCATTTCTTTTCTATCAGCTTCTCTTAACACACCAACTTGTCGATTCATATGTGGTTGTATCAACATTCTACCTAATCTACTATCAGGATTTTGATCAAGCATTTGCCGTCCCCTTTCTGCCATTCCTCTAGTTAGGAAATTACCTCTGCCATATCTTCCTAGTGCTCTTTGTTGCGCTAAGGCCTCTTTTTCTTTACTTCTTGATTGTAATGCAGAACCAAGGCGGGTGCGTGCAAATTGTCTTTTCTTAGTATTTTTAGACATATTACCAATTTTTTTTCCAATTGATTGCGCAAGCTTATCTCCTAAAGTCATAGGCACAAGCGCAGCCGCAAAGACTAAAACTATTTTAACAAGAAAAGTTATAAATGAAGGAGCCATTGGCTGCGTATTATGAAGTGGTTTATAGTTTGGAGCGGCAATAACAATTGGAGTTATACTCAAAATAATCATTACCGAAAATATTATTAAATTTTTTTTTGATATTCGCTTTTTCATTTTTAACCTAAATTAAAGTTGACTTGCTACAAATAAAATTAAAGCTATTACAGGGCCCATAAAAACCCACCGCGCTAAATAGTTCCACCACGTTGATGTTAAGTCTCTTGTAAAGGGTAGAACAGAGAATAAAAATACCAAAGGAGAAAATACTACCAAAAGATAAATTACCACCATTCTTACTATAAGCATAATAATTAAAGTTGCTATTGCTACACCAACAACTGTTAATGCAAATATTGATAAGAATGTTATAGCTAAAGATGCTCCTCCAATAGCACCAACTATTGCTATTACAAAGAAAGATAAAGATGCCCCAGCACCCGCTGCGTTTGCTGAAAGCATTGTTTGAGGTACTATTAAAGCTAAAAAATCAATATCATGGCTAATTTGGTATGTTAAAACATTAGCTACGTCTAGTATTGCCATTGTCATCAAATGGCTGAAATTTATGAAGATGGCAGCAATTATTAGCCTCGGTAATAGCATCTTTGCAGTGTAATAATCTATCTGGAAGCGAATAGCATTAGCAACAGCAATAAATAATAGACCTAAGATAAGTAAAATATTAGAAAGGTTTCTCACTTTGCCCCAAGCTAATGATATGGCTGCTGCAGTACTAGGGTCACTTCTAAGATCTATTACAAGAAGTTCTTTTATTAACCATTGTCCAACACTGTCTAGTGCCCCAGAAATTATGTCTAGTATTTTTCTAATACCAGCGTTAATCTGTCTTTCTACAAACCCTTGATTATGAGCGATAGACTTAACTCGATCCGGATTAATTGAAGCAGTTCCTGATATACTTCCCTTCCCTGGTGCGCTATTGCTGCCTGGAAGTTGCGCCCATTCTAAAAATTCTTTAATATTTCTATCGTCACCGCAAAAGTTGCTATTAATCAGATAGTGCTCTCTGAAGGTTGTTTTATCAACATTTGCAATGTCTACCCAAGATGTTTTAGAGTCTGGTCTCCAGATTGGATAGATATTATCTCCGTTTCCTAGTATTTGTCCTTGTGGTATTGGCACCCAAGACCAAGGACCAAAATTTTTTAAAATTTTTGCGAATCCTGATAATTCCTCTGCCGTGCCGCCTGCATTAACTTGAATAGCCATTCTTTCGCAATTGCCATTAACACATTGAAAGTAATAATAATTATCATTAGGCAGTGGTGCATAATTTCTTGCCTCGACTGATTCTACTAATATAAATGTCCATGTTGAAGGATCCCAGCCAGGTGGAACATCAGGATGATTTGAATTATATTTGGGATCTGTGCCAAAGCCTTCGCTATTTGCAGGGGTTACTTTTATTGTTGGAGGATTGTTCAGATACTTATTTTCTGAATCAATTTTAATATTAAAATCGCAGCCAGAAGCAAAGGGGTTTGGAAAAATTTTATCGTAGTCTTGCTTAGTTCTTGTATCAAAAGTAGTTTTTTTAGGATCAATTGCGGCATGAGCACTTTTAGTTTCATTGGTAATTATAAGAAAAAACCCTAAAAGAGATGCTATAAAAACAATAATTAATTTAAGAGAATTTCTTTTCATATTTTGATCTTATTATCAATAAATATTATAACAAATAAAAAAGATATTGTTAATCAATATCTTTTTTATAGTATTTATATATTAGTTTTTTCGATCATTCAAATTATTTATATTTATTTGGTTATAGTAGTCTAGTGCTAAATATCAAATTGTCAAGGGACGCACCCTTGCCAGATAGCAAGGGTGCGTCCCTTGACAAGTCCTTATCAAGTCCTTTGGCAAATTGAACGTGGTTTTTCCTTAGGTGCATAAGTTGTAAAAAACTTACAAAGATTCATTCTTGTAGTAATTTGTAGTAAAAACTCTGTTGACATTAAACTTGACATTGATTATAATTTACTTGACATTAACTTTTGAGGAGATATAAATGTCAGTGCAAATAAAAAAAATAATCTCAAATCTTGTCAGGGAGAGAAAAAAAATTAAGACCTCAGATGTCATTGATATCTTGGGAGGGAAAATTTCTCGACAGCATATAAGTTTTATTATTACTGAAATGGTAAGAAAAGGTGAACTTATAAGAAGTGGGTCTTATCGTTATGCCGTTTATACTCTTCCTGAATATGCCTTTATTTTTTTGAAGTCTATCAAAAAGCGTCTTAAAAATGAAAACCTAAAAGAACATGAAGTTCTTGATAGCCTTGTTGCACAAAATCCATTTTTGCAACATTTAAACGAAAACGTAAAAAGCATTTTTGACTACGCTTTTTTAGAGATGCTAAATAATGCCATAGAACATTCTAAGTCTAAATTTATCCACGTTGAAGCTATAAAAGACGATAAAAATTTAAGATTCGTTATTGATGATTTTGGAATCGGGGCTTTTAAAAATATCATGCAAAAAAGGAATCTTACAAGTGAGATTGAGGCCATTCAAGATTTACTCAAAGGTAAAACCACTACTGCTCCAAAATTCCATTCAGGGGAAGGAATTTTTTTTACTTCAAAGGCGGCGGATATTTTTATGCTAGAAAGTCATGATTATCGTTTAAGAATTGACAATTTAATCAATGATGTTTTTATTGAAGAATTAAGGTCTTCCAAGAGGGGAACTAAGGTTCTATTTACAATTTCTTTGAATTCTAAAAAACACCTTATAGATATTTTTAAGGAATATCAAACCGATCCTAAAGAGTATGCTTTTGATAAGACCAAGATTGAGATTAAATTATACACCATGGGTACTATCTATATTTCTCGGTCTCAAGCACGGAGAGTACTATCTGCGCTAAATCGGTTTAGAACTGTTGTTTTAGATTTTGATAAAGTTCCAACAGTAGGCCAAGCTTTTGCTGATGAAGTTTTTAGAGTCTTTAAGAATGCTTATCCAGAGATTAAGATTATTCCAATTAATATGAATGAAGCAGTAGAGTTTATGGTTAAAAGGGTTAGGAAGTAATAAGATTAACATTTTGAAATTACAGGATTAATCAGAAAACGCCGAGGCTATTTTCGTGCTACTTTTAAACTAAGACAGTTTTTGGATCTTTCAAAAACCGAACAGTTTATGTTTGTTATAGAAGCATATTTTTTTCAATTTAACTGGGTATACAACCATGGATACAAGATTTTAAAGGTTTTTGCACGGCTGAATTTGTTCAAAGTCATATAGATAGTATCATAGGATTTTTACTTTACCATTTTGGAGGCGCAGAGGGAGAATGGGTTGATTGGTATTATTTTATTAAAAAAACGGTGGAATCTTATCACTTGAAATGGATAGATTATGAAGGAAAGCCAAACAAAGAAAGAATGTTTAAAGACTTTAGCCGTCCGCTCAAAGAAGTTTTAATGATGTTTAATCTGGTTGATGTTAGAAAAGAAACAAGAGAACATTATTTTAAAGATCTAAAACAAATAAGAGTTACAGGGTTTGGAAAAGAAGTTTTGAGCCTACTACTTTAATGTTATATAGAAAGATATTTAGAAACCGATTTTACAAATTTTTCAATGTCTGTAAGTTTGTTTTTTAGGACATCATAAATTTTTTTATAGTCTAATTTATCGTAATCATGGGTCATTATATTTCTAAAGCCGGCCATGTCTATCATGTTTTTAGTCAAATCAGTAGAGATTACTGTTTCTTCTTTTAGAATATCGAAGTTTTCACTATAAGTTGTTGGTTTGCGGAATTTTTTATATGCAATAATTGTTTCCGCTAAATCAATTGTTGCTTGTGTGACTAGATAAAGATATCGTTCAACAGCACCCCGAAGATCTATGTTTTGTTCTATTTCTTTTCTAGAAAGTTTTTTATAGCGTTCAAGAATCTTTAGATACTTTTTAATAGAACTTATCTTGTCCTCAATTAGCATTAGATTAGTCATGCGCCCCTGCTTTAGTTAAATTATGTCTTATGAGAGAATCTCTAAAGTCAAAATATTCGTTTAATATTCTTGGTTCAATTAAGGTTTTGAAATATTCTTTTTCTAGGATTAATATACCTTCTGTAATAATGTTATATTTTAATGCTGGTTTATTTGTTAGGTTTAGTATGACAATATCAATTTGGTCTGTTTTAAGTAAACGGCTTAACTTTGCTAGAATGATGTATTGGAGATCATACATTTTGATTGAATTTTTTTCATCTAAATACATTGCAAAATCATAATCACTTAAAGGCCCAATATTTTTTCTTGCCTGCGAACCAAAAAGATAAACAAGCTTTACTTGGGGATATTGTGAAAAAATTTCTTTTATTTTTTCTAATTGCTCTTTGTCCATATCTATATTCTATATAATACAATGCTTTTTTCAACTCTTACCGATATTAGTTAAGCTTGTTAAGGATGTTTGTTAAGGGTGTTATTCTTAACGTCTCTGCAATTATAAAAATCGATAGTTATGCCTTCAAGGCGCCTATTACAAAGCTAACTATTGCCCAGGCAATAAGAGTAACAATTAACCCAATTATTGCATAAAGTATCGTAGTTTTAGCTTTGTTGACCGTTTCAGGGTTTCCGGCTGAGATGATATATTGAAAACCGCCGATTATTAAAAATAAAACAGCCACTATTCCAACCAGCAATAATAATGTATTAGAAACTTTTGTAATAATATCAAGTAATCCGCCCCCAACTGCCCTTGATGGTTTGGGTACTGGTATTTCATTTGCCGGAATATTATTTTGAGCATAAATAATAGTATTTAAAAATATATCCATTATTTATATTTTAGGATGAAGAAAAATCAAAAGCCATAGAAGAGTTGACATAATTACCAAAACCTCCGTTAGAGTAACGGAGGTTTTGGTAATTTAAAGAATAACCAATTTTGTTATGCTACCGGGGCTATTATTCTACCAATAACAAAGCTTACGGCTACGTAAGCAATCAGAGCAACTATAATACCGATGATTGCATAAAGTATTGTAGTCTTAGCTTTTCCAATTGTCTCTGGATTTCCGGCTGAAGTGATGTACTGAAAGCCACCAATAATAAGGAACAAAATAGCAATGATTCCAATAAGTAGAAGCATAGTATTTGAAACAACAGTAATCATTTCTGGTAGAGTACTGGTGCATGCACCAACCGCATTTGTAGGACACTGACTCAAAGGGGCAGCTAATGCAATGGCTGGAGTAGAAGCTATTAATGCAAGACTAGCTTTAATCAATTTTTTCATTTTTTCTCCTCTAACTTTATTTAATAATTTAATTATAGCCTAAGAAAACAATTTGTAAATTATTGCTTGCTGGCGTTTGAATTAGGCTGTTTATAACGAATTTTACAATTAACCAGGCACAAAGTACTACGATTATACCTATTATTCCATAAAGTATGGTATTCTTAGCCTTCCCGATATTATCTGGATTGCCAGCCGAAGTAATATATTGAAATCCACCTATTATTATAAATAATATTGCTATAACTCCAACAAGTAGTGTTAGTGAATTTGAAATAGAATAAATAATTTCAGGCAATGTTTTTGTTGGTAACGGGTTATTATTGGGGTTCACTGGCGGATCTATTTTGGCTAATACAGGGGAGGTATATATAATTAACAACCAGAATAAGTATTTAACTTTCTTCATATTATTGTCCTACATGATCAATTATAAATGTTATAACTGCAAATGACATTAATGATGCTACTAACCCAATTATTGCATATGTAATGGTATTTTTTGCATTTCTGATATTGTCGTAATTTCCGGCAGATGTAATATACTGAAAACCACCGATTATGATAAACAGAACAGAAATTGTACCTACTAAAGCCATTAATATTTCAATTACTATTCCTAATAATCCTAAAAGATCCTTGGGGATTATACAATCAGGTATGATGCCGCCATTATTTTTAGGCTTACATTGTTTATTTGCAAAAATATCGTCTGCATAAACAAATGTCGGGAAAATATTTATTAAAAGAACGGTTGTCAGTTTGCTAATTATTTTCATTTAGTATACCATATTTACGCTTATTTTGCAATGTATTAAAAGCTTCCTGTTAAGAAATTAATAATCGAAAAAGAAATAATAGCTAAAATTAAACCAATAATAGCATATAGGATTGTAGTTTTAGCTCTGCCGATATTATCCGGATTACCGGCAGAAGTAATGTATTGAAAACCACCAACAATTATAAATATTACAGCTATTGTGCTAACTAGTGCTAAAGCAACGTTGATTAAATTTGTTAGAAGAGTTGCTAAATCACTTAGTTGGCATGGATCGTTGGGGTTATTACCACCTTCAATACATTCTATATTTTTCCAAAGGTCTAGTGCATGTAATAATAAATAATTACTCATTATTTAATACTTGGAATTAATAGTTTTATAAGTCCATAAGAAAATAATATTATAATAAGTGCAGTGATTGATGTGACTATAGTATCCTTGGCCTTGCCTATTTGATCAGGGTTTCCGGTAGCTGTTATATATAGGAATCCAGCATAAATTAAACCAAGCAAAGAAAGGGTTCCTATTATCCCCGCAACCCACGCGTAGACTATGCCTATGAAAGACCCAAGGATATCATCCGTTACACATATTTTGCCAAAAACAGTTTCATATACTTCGCCCGTTGGACAAACAAGCGCGCCGCCACCCGGAGCCGGAGGGGTATTATTGCCGGGTTGTTCATTTGGGTCCGCATTTTGTATTGCGATTGCCTGGCCTGGTTTACAATCTGCGGCGCCTATATCGTCGGCATTCTTAACATTGCATACTACCAGTTCTCCACTATTTTTATTTCCAGAGATATTGATAAAAAATCTCTTTTTTGATGCAGATGAATACGCCGTATATTGTGTATTATCTAGGGCACTTCTTGTTAGTGTAAGCGTTTCTCCGCCTATGGTCCCTTTTATTTCTTCAAGGTTAGATCCGACATAGCGGAATGTATCCGCTGCAGAAATAATCGATGCGCTGAATAATACTATAGTCAATGTTATTATGGTAATTAAATTTTTCATTATCAATTATTTTCTTTCATATTTTCTAATATGTCAGTTACTTTTTTAGAGGCGGTGTTAATAGCGTCTTGAGGGCCCTGTTTATTAACTGTAATGTTATTGATTAGTTCACTAAATGCATTATCTGTTTTTTCCCAATCACCCTTAAACCAAGTTTTAGCATCTTTTGTCTGTTTATTAAAAATTACTGCGTATTTTCCCCCCTGAGATTCAGAAAATTCGATCATAGATGACGGGAGAGATGTTTTTTCAATATATTTTCTATATTGTTCTTTAGTTGTTGCAAATTTTAAAAAGTCCCATGCAGTTTTTTGGTTTTTTGAATTTTTATTTACCGAATAAGCCCAGTATTTTGCATAGTAAACCTTGTTTCCAAGTATTTGAGGAGCTGTAGCAACTTCAAATTTTAGTTTTTCATTTGTAAGTTTTTTAATTCTTCTTATATCTGCAGCATATCCGAACATCATTGCCGTTTTTCCTGAAGTAAATGCCTCGATAGAATTAGGCATACCTTTTCTCCATGTATATGTTTCTTTGGTTGGATCTGAAAAAGATGCATAAAATTCTAAAGCAGATGTTCCCGGATAAACAATATTACCGTTTTTATCTTTTGTAGAAATATTAAAATATGCTTTTCCTTTATCATCAGAAACCATTTGGGTATTGTTCTGAAGCATAAGCATGTAAAGAATATCTTGTGAATATTCTACATTATCTGCCGTGCCTATAGCTATTGCAGCTTTATTTATATAATCACCCTTGAGATTCCTAATTTTTTTAATAGATGATTTGAAATTTTCCCACGTGTCAGAAGGTTCAAATACCTTATCTCCCATCGCTTTCTGATTATAAAAGATTGCTAGGGTATCTACATAAAAAGGAATAGCGTAAATTTTATCATTATATATTAGGTCGGTATTTGCAATTTTTTGAAATATTTTTTCGAAATCACCTTTGGAATATGTTGATGACGGAACAGCGGTTATTTTTTTATAATGTTTAGGTACCCAATCATTTCTGATTTGTAAAATATCTGGTCCTTCTCCGGAGGCAATAGCATCTGTCATCATTTTTTCATATTCTCCAGGTGTATTTTCAATTTTTTTAAGGGTTATACTGATGTTTGGGTGTTTTTTGGTATATGTATCTATGATAGGTTTTAAATCGGCCTCTTCATCTTGATAGCTCCAGAAAGTTAAGTTAATTTTCTCAATTATTTTTTTGCCGATAAGTACTTTTATAAGAAAAAAAGCCAAGATAACAAATATTATCCCGCCAATAATACCTGCAATCAATTTGAATTTATTTTCCATTTTTTACCTAATTATTTTCTAAGAACTTTTTTAGGAAATCTTTAAACTCTTTTAAATCTTCTCTTTTTAAAGCATAAGCTACGGTAGCTTTTAAGAAGTCCAGTTTATGACCGGTTGAGTACCATGTTCCGTCAAATTTGCAGGCATATAAAGGTCTTTTTTTCATTAGTTCCTTTAAGCCGTCTATAAGTCTTATTTCCCCGTCTTTGCCGGGTTTTGCTTTTTTAATATTTTCAAAAATATCGGGGGTTACAATGTATTTTCCGACGATAGCTAGATTTGAAGGCTCTTTATGTTTTTCCGGTTTCTCAACCATGTCAAAAATTTGATAGATATTATTTTCTAGATGTTCAGCCTTTATAACACCGTAGCGTGATACCTCGCTTTCTGGTACTTCGGCAACAGCAATTACTGGATCCTGATATTTTTCATACACTTCCATCAATTGCTTTAAGCATGGATCTTTGGAATCAACTAAATCATCTCCGAATAATACAGCGAATGGTTCGTCATTTATTACTTGTTTTGCGCAAAGTATAGCATGGCCGTCTCCTAAAGGTTCTTTTTGTCTTACATAAACTATGTTTGCTAGATTGGAAATTGTTTTTATTTCTTTTAAGAGATCTAATTTGCCCCTGCTTCGTAACGCGTGCTCTAAGTCATATGAGTAATCAAAATGATCTTCAATTGTTCTTTTGGTTCTTCCTGTAACCATTATTAATTCATTGATACCGGATGCCACAGCTTCTTCTACTAGGTATTGGATAACTGGTTTATCAACTAAGGGAAGCATTTCTTTTGGAGATGCAATAGTTGCCGGAAGAAATCTAGTGCCAAGCCCTGCAACCGGGAGTATTGCTTTTGTTACTTTTTGTTTATCCATATATTGTCCGATTATTTACTGATTAGATTTTATTCAATTTATTATGATTGGTCAACTTTAGAAAGAAACAGTTAACAACTGATAATTATTAATAACGAATTTCAAACTTGTTAAATTCTTCCGTTGCTTCCTCCCATTTCATTTTCATTTTAGTAACCCATGCCATGCGCGGTCCATGCTTTGCCCACTCAGCTAATTCTTTAAGTTTATCTTCAGGCCCTTCAGTAATAATTGTAAGAGATCTATCCACTTCGTTTTTTACATAGCCAGTAAGATCTCGTGATTCAGCCTGAGATGAGGCATATACTCTAAAGCCTACTCTCTGTACTCTACCTTCTAAATTTATAATTAGCCTCTTGTTCATAATTTAACTTAAAATGGAACTCTTAAATTAGTATATTCTGCTTAAAAATAATGGTAGAATTAAACTAAGGATCATTACAATTACTAATACAAAAAAAACCGCTTTTTGGAATTGTTTGGTAATTTTATGCGCCGTCTCCTTTTTCATATTTATATAATAGCAAAATAATAGAATAGAATAAATGCTTGATAATTATTTTAAAAATTTAATATCTCTTAGAGAAAACGAAGAAATAGAAACAGTGATTCATCATCATTTGTTTACTTTCTCTGCTGATTTAATAAAGATAAGCTTAATACCTTTAGTATCTTTCGTCATTATCTATTTTATTGGTATTTCTAATTTTATCGCATTGTTTGACTCAGTATGGTTTCCTTATATTGCTTTGATCATTTTTATAGTCTGGGGAACTTACAGTATTTATACCTGGGCTATTTGGTATTTGGATACAGCTATAATTACTAACGAAAGAATTATCGTTGCTGAGCAAAAAAGTCTTTTCGAACGATTCGTATCTGAAGCCAATTTGGATAAAATACAGGATATCACAGTCAGTGTTAAAGGTATCTTACCGACAATTTTGAAATACGGATCAGTTATTGTTCAAACAGCAGGTGAGACAAATAATCTTATTATTAGGAATGTTTCAATGCCTGGGAAGATTCAATCTTTAATATTAAAATTAAAAGACAGTTCTTCTAAAGAACAACTGACAACTGACAGCTAACTTTTTTCAAGATGGTTAATTGTCAATTGTCACCTGTTAGTTGTTTTTCCTGACATTTGCACAACTTGATTAAGTTGCTATAATTGTAAACTGAAATTTACGGCATAAAAATAATAGATTTTAGAGGAAGGAAATCATGGATAAAAAAGATAATTTAAATAATGTAACTGATCTTAGAGAAAATAAAGATACTCTAATAGAAAAAAATACTGAGCAAGTAGTTACAAATAAAAAGCCTTTACCTTGGAAAAGAATAATAGCTCTTGGGTTTGCGTTTATATTAGTATCAAATATTATATTCGCCCTCGGTGTTTACAAATTTTCTTGGCATGATTCTATTACAAGGACAGTTCTTAGGGTAGTTCCTTATCCTGCTGTTCTAGTGAAGAGTAGGATAATAACAATAGGTCAATATCACAAAGATCTGGATTCTTATAAGAATTATTACAAAGTTGGACAAAAAGCCGATTTTAGTTCTGAAGAGGGTCAGAAGCTTTTTAAAACTTTAAAAGAAGACCTATTGAATCAATTAATTGAAGAAAAAATTATTCAAGCTGAAGCGAAAAAGATGAATATAAAAGTCAGCAAAACTGAAATTGGAGATGAATATAAAAAGCTTGTTGAAGTGAATGGTGAAGACACCCTAAAGAAACAGATTAAGGATTATTATAATTGGGATATGAGCACTTTTAAAGCAAAAATTGGTTTAAAGATACTCAGAAACAAAGTCGAAGAGAAAATAAAAAAAGACGATATTGCAAATAAAAAATCTAAAGTAGACGAACTTCTTAAAAAAGTAAAAGGCGGTGAGGATTTCGCAAAAGTAGCAAAAGAGAACAGTGAAGATCAATCATCGGCCGAAGGTGGAAATCTTGGCTGGGTTTCTAAAGGCAAATATGCACAAGAATTTGAGGATGCAGCATTCAGTTTAAAGCCTGGTGAGATAAGTAATGTAGTAGAAACCATTGATGGTTTGAATATTATTAAGGTCAATGATAAAAAAGAAAACGAAGTTTTAGTAAGCCGTATCCTTATAAAGACTATTACTCTTGATGAATGGCTTAAGCAAAAGAAGACGGAATATAAAATACGCACCCTTATAGATATAAATAAAATAAATCCTTAGCCAAACAATAAGCCTATATTAAGTACATCCAACTTATCATTTATATG
>Ga0210051_1000905_pt1 | contig 29258 bp, 25 predicted proteins | sample CryGey092014_all_FD_185464 | JGI IMG/M metagenome (GOLD analysis project Ga0210051, IMG submission 185464) | Groundwater microbial communities from aquifer - Crystal Geyser CG23_combo_of_CG06-09_8/20/14_all (SPAdes) (version 2) | ecosystem: Environmental > Aquatic > Deep subsurface > Groundwater...
CTATCGACAGAACACCGCTGCTACAACACTTCTCTGCAAGAATCTCGCGAACCCGACGCCATCTTCGTTGACGGCTATCGTACCACAATCCCCGTTAAACCCTGCTGCTATTGGGTTTGAAGGTATCTCTATTTTTCGGACAGACACTACTTAAGCATTTCCTGAACCATCAGCCGCTACGTCGTAGCTATCTTCATATCCACTGCCGCCCAGGTAGGTTGAGAAGACCAAAGCTAACCCGGCGGGGTTCAATTTCGCCACAAAGGCGTCATGCCATCCCCCGTTGCTTGTCTGAACGGCGTTGACTGTCGGAAAGTCGCTCGACTCCGTCCTGCCGGACACCCAGCAATTACCGGAGGCGTCCACGGCAATTCCTCCGCTACTGGTTTCCATGGCGGTGCCGCCCAGATACGTGGAATAGACGAGTGCGGAGCCGGAGGCATTCAGCTTCGAGACGAAGGCGTCACCATTGACTCCGGTAAAGGAGGCCTTGATCGGGTTGACCGTCGGGAAGTTGGTTGAGGTGGTCCAGCCGCCAACATAGGCATTGTTTGAACTGTCCAACGCTATCCCCGTAGCTCTGTCCGAACCATTGCCGCCCAGGTAAGTGGAGTAGACGAGCGCCGAGCCGCTGGGATTCAGCTTGGCTACAAACCCGTCACCCGAGCTGCCCGCACTGGACGCCTGCAAAGGGTTCACCGTGGGGAAATTCGTGGAACTGGTCCACCCCGTCACGTATGCGTTGCCAGAGTTGTCCACGGCGATACCGTGGCCTTCCTCTACGTCACTGCCCCCAAAGCAGGTTGCATAGACGAGGGCGTTGCCCGCCGGATTGAGCTTCGCCACGAACAAATCAGTGGCGCCGCCGCCGTATGCGGGTTGGAACGGACCAACCGTCGGAAAGCTCGTTGAGGATGTCGAACCTGTAACGTACGCGTTGCCGGAGCCATCCACGGCGATCCCGTAATCATAATCGTTGCTGCTCCCACCCAGATATGTCGAATAGACCAGCACCGGGTCGATGATGAGGGGGAGGGAGGGGTCGTAGGCGTCCACTTGAAAGTGGACGGAAGGATGAAGGCGGAAGGATGAAGGATGAAGCAAGGCGTAGCGGGCGGTGACTTCCTTCCGCTTGCCGTTGATTTCCTGGTAGGCGAGGGGTTTGTGGAATTCGAGGTCGCCGCCGGAGGTGTGAATGACGAGGTTCCCGTCGCAGTCAAGCTCCGCCTTCGCCTCGGGAGCGGGCACGCTAACTGCGTCCGCGAACTTCGTGCGCAAACTCCGTTCGCTATGGCGTGGAAGTTGCGCTGCGAAGCATGGCGTAACGGAGTTTTGCGTTCCTTCATGAGCCCGTTTTGAAGGAGATGCCTCGAATCCGAGCGCGATCTGTTTCGGGTCGGCGCCGGGGGCGACGATGAAATCGTGCTCCAGTCGGCCTTCCTGGTTGCCGTAGTAAGCAAGGTCGATGCCGGGGTAGACGTCGTCGTATTGCACCTTCGCGTAGGTCGCAACGTTCGTCCGCCACTTCTTCGGATCGTTGCCGAGGAAGTAGTTGACCTTGCCGGGGAGTTCCTCGCCGCCGGTGACCTTGGGGGTGGGGTTGGCGTTGACGAGTTTCATGCGGACAACCGCTGATTTCTTCACCGCAGAGACCGCTGAGTTCGCAGAGATTCTCTGTTCTTGCTCTGCGGTGAGTTCAGAGTAAGTACGGCTTCGGCCTTGTCGGTGAGGAAGAGGGTGTAGCCCTTGCCGCGGGAGAGATACCTGACGCGCTGATCCGTCTGGCCGCGGTTGGCTTCGAACTGGAGCGGGAGTTTTCCGTAGGTGTTCTGCAGGCGCGGGGCGGCTCTTGAGGCGCGGGAATCCGCGCGGTCTGCCACGTGCGGTTTGCCGACCCGTCCCGGCAGCCCGTCGCGATCCAGCGCGAGCCCTCCTGCCAGCAATGCCCCAGTCACCACCACCGCCAACAGATGTGTGGTCCCCTTGTGTCCTTTCATCTCTCCACCCCCGCTTGGGAATTGTGCGCGCACTGTACGCGCCTTTCAATACTGAACTGACCCAAACAAAAAGGCACGGTCGCACGCGTCACGCCGAGACGTGACGCGCGGGACCGCGCCTTGAATTCGCGTTGGTAACTTCGCAGTTTACCGGATCAGCCTCAATGAGAAGAGAGACCAACCTCGACGGCTGCAAAGTCCTGAATTGGTTGTTGTCTGGTGTCGCCACGTTCCACCGCGACGAGCCAAAACGACATCAAGTCTGCTCGTACTGCATACTATCGGAACGGCGGCTAATGTCACCCGAGGGCGGTTTCTACATGTGAGTTCTAATCAGGCTTCCTTGTCTTTGTGCGCGTCCTCAGTCCGACGGCATTAGCTGTAGTTACATGGTGGCGGGTTAGAAAACCCGCCCTCCTACCATGCGGTTATTGGAACTAATTTAACCACCCGCAGACGGGCGTGTCAAGCATTTTTGCCACAGAATCACACCGAAACACACGGAAGAGGGACTCCCTATGAATGCGGAGTGACGAATGTGGAGTGCGGAGTTCACAAACTTCCGAGCACTCGTCGCTTTGGAGCAAAGCCTGGTTAGGCGTCAGTGGCTGCTGTTAATGCTTGAAGAACGCAAACAAGATTCCCAGGAGAACCGCGAACTGGCCTACCCAGAAGATGAGCATCCATTTGAGGGTTTCGGACCGGCCACTTTCGATGAGATGCGTCAGCCGCGTCTCCAGGTCCGCCATGCGCTGTATCATCTCCACTCGGAGGTCGGATATCTCCCGTGTGAGTTTAGTCTCGAAACGCTCTTCACGGATTTCGATGACATCGACCTTGAAGTCCGCCTGAGACTCGTTAATGAGTTCAACGAGCGCCTGAGCGGCATCTCGTCCGAGCTTGTCTTGCAGCACTGGCGGCAATGTGATGACACTCATCGGTTCAGTTCTCCCCGGCTCACTTTGATGGGTGAGCATAGGATAGCAAAGCAAACAACCCGTGTCAACAACTGTCAATGTTTGAAGAACGCAAACAAGATTCCCAGGAGAACCGCGAACTGGCCCACCCAGAAAACGAGCATCCATTTGAGGGTTTCGGACCGGCCACTTTCGATGAGATGCGTAAGCCGCGTCTCCAAGTCGGCCATTTGTCGAGTCAGTCGTGTCTCCAGGTCGGCCATTTGTTGTATCAGTTCCACTCGGAGGTCAGAGGTTTCTTTGCGGAGGGCAAAGGCTTCTTGTGTGAGACGTGTCTCGAAACGCTCTTCGCAGATTTCGATGACATCGACCTTGAAGTCCGCCTGAGACTTGTTAATGAGTTCAACGAGCGCCTGAGCGGCATCTCGTCCGAGCTTGTCTTGCAGCACTGGCGGCAATGCGATGACACTCATCGGTTCATTTCTCCCCGGCTCACTTTGATGGGTGTGCATAGGATAGCAAAGCAAACAACCCGTGTCAACAACTGTCAATGCTTGAAGAACGCAAACAAGATTCCCAGGAGAACCGCGAACTGGCCCACCCAGAAGATGAGCATCCATTTGAGGGTTTCGGAGCGGCCGCTCTCGATAAGATGCGTCAGCCGCGTCTCCAGGTCGGCCATTCGTTGTATCAGTTCCACTCGGAGGTCAGAGGTTTCTTTGCGGAGGGCAAAGGCTTCTTGTGTCAGCCGCGTCTCAAAACGCTCTTCGCAGATCTCGATGACATCGACCTTGAAGTCCGCCTGAGACTCGTTGATGAGTTCAACGAGCGCCTGAGCGGCGTCTCGTCCGAGCTTGTCTTGCAGCACTGGCGGCAATGTGATGACGCTCATCGGTTCATTTCCCCCCGGCTCACTTTGATGGGTGAGCATAGGATAGCAAAGCAAACAACTCGTGTCAACAAGCAAGTTGGACGTAAGGAATTGCGGTTGGCACGATGTGATGGACGTGTCATTGCGACGACCGGAGGGAGGAAGTCCCAAAGGGATTCGTATGGACAATCCCCCCAGGTAACGCGATGACCCCGGGGATTGCTTCCTCCCTCCGGTCGTCGCAATGACGGACACACACAATTCCTACGTGCACCCCAACAAGCAGGCTCCGAGTGACGAACACCCGAACCAATCAGGGCGAGGAAGACGGGAACTCGTCCGTCTTCAATACGGAAATCCCTCGTCCATCTCCGCGTCGGAGAGGTCCTTGATGAACTCCGCCAGGTTGTTGGCGAGGGCGGTGAGGAACCGTTCGCCCTTGTCAGCGGTGGCCTCGCGCGGGTCGCCGACTCCGGTGTTCTTCGTGACTTTGTGCCAGGGACGGGGGAACCACGCCCAGCCGTCTCGCATGGCTTTGATGAGCGGGGTCTTCGTGGCGCCGTCGTCGCAGTCTTTTATATGCACGAGTTCGGGATGGGTGTGAAGCATCCAGGAGGTTTCCATCTCGTCGGCATGGTCGCCGGGGTGGATGAAGAGCTGGTTTCGGACATCGTCCGCCACCTGCCAGCCATTGACCGTGGTGAGGAAGATTCGAGTCCTCCCGACGAGCTCCCGCAAAAGGTTCTGGAAGTTGTTGCCTCCGTGCCCGTTGAGAAGGATGAGCTTGGGGATTCGGTGATGCTCCAGCGAGTGGATAATGTCGGTGAGGTAGCTGTTGAGGGTGGAGGGATTCACGTTGATGGCCAGGGGGAACTCCATTTGGTTGGTGTTCACCGAGAAGGGGATGGTGGGCAGGAGAATTACTTTCGCCCCCATACCGTGAGCCTTTTCGCAGGCGAGGTTGGCGAGCGATTCCACCTCGAAGGAGTCGGTTCCGTAGGGGAGATGCAGTCCGTGAGGTTCTGTGGCTCCGATGGGCAGAACCGCTACTTCGTAGCTGCGCTCCTTGACGATGTTGTAACGGGCTTCTGCAAGTTTCCATTCACGCATGGCAAGACTCCTTATGAGCGGTTGGTGGTTAGTGGTTAATGAGTGGTGAGTAACAACGGGTGTGACTGGTGAGTAACGAGTGATGAGTGTTCAGGAATTGTTGGTCTGGACCTGACCGTATCGCGCAAGCGATTGCCTGCCGACCCCCAACCACTAACCACAATTCACCAACCCCCAACCCCCAACCACTTTCCTCATCGCCACGGTTCACTGACGAAGCGGCGGAGGGAGAGTTCGTCGGTGAAGGCGGCCCCGTCCTGGCTGGCGACGTAGTAGACCGCGTCGGCGACTTCTTCGGCGGTCATCCATTCAGATTCGTCCACGTTTCCGCGTGACTCACGGAGTCCTGCGGACAGGTCGGTGAGTACGCCGCCGGGCGACACCACGTGGACGCGAATGTTGTGCGGCTGCGCCTCCAGTGCGAGTACTTTGCTGAAGCCATTCAGTGCGTGCTTGGAGGCGCAATACACTCCTTGTTCCGGATATCCGCGACGTCCCGCAGTGGAGCTGATGTTGACAATCCGTCCCATCTTGCGACGCATCATGGATGGCAGGACGGCGCGGCAGCAGAGGAAGGTCCCCAGCACGTTGGTTCGCATCACTTCTTCCCACTCGTCCACCGTGGTGTCCGCGATGGAGTGAAGCAGGAAAATTGCGGCATTGTTCACGAGGACATCCACCGGTCCAAGGGTTTCCCCGACTTGGCCGATCATTGACTTCACGTCTCCGGCATGTCCGATGTCGCAAGGGAACACGGCGCCGGTTCCTCCCGCCCCCCGAATCTCGTTCGCGAGCGAATTCAGCAAATCTTCATTTCGCGCCACCAACGCGATTGCGGCGCCCTCGCGCGCAAAGCGGTTGGCGACGGCCCGACCGATTCCCCGACTCGCTCCGGTAACAACCACAACCTTATTCCTCACAGCGCTCTCCCTTCGCGACGGCCGATTGCTGAGCACGGAGACTCACTTCCCTGGCGGCATCCGTCTTAAGCTCGTCAATGTCGCTTCCCGCTATGTAGCCGGCGAAGAAGCGAAGCTGATTGAGGTCGTCGCTGATTTCCTCCAGTCGGGCCAACTGCTGCGCCAAGTCCTCGTTGCGCTGATTGGAGTCGAAGTCGACCTCCCGGCGTTCCACGTCCATGCGCGCGACCGTGGAAGAAACGTTGCTGATGGCGCCGTCCAGAAGATTGGTGATGTTGCCGCGGAAGTCCTCGAGGTCTCTAACGATTTCAGTTTTCATGTCATCGAGGAGCTGATCCATCATATCATCGAGAGGACCGAGTACCTCTTTCCTCAGTTGGTCCCGGGTCTTTTTGAGCACGAACGGAGTGGCACCCCCGCCCATTAGCAGACCGCCAACCATCGCAATCGCTCCGATACCCCCGAACAGAAAAACGCCGGCGACGGTCAATGCCAGCGTGCTGCCGATGGTCATGGTGCCCACTTTCTTCAGGTTGCGGCGGAAGGCGTCGGAGCTGGTCTTGAAGGTGATGTCCCATTCTGCGTGTTCTTCCGGCTGCTCAACCCGATATCCAGCCTCCTGCCCCAGTTTGGCGAGAGTTTCCATGGCGTAATCCACGGAATCGTTTCGGACCGCGGAGATCTGCTCCGAGACGATCGTGAAGACGTCTCCCAGTACGGCATCGAGACGATCCTTCACCAAGAGGGGGAGGAGTTCATTGGCTTTCTGCAGCTCTCCCCAGCCGTAGGCGTCAATCTCGTCTTCGACCTCTCGCCTCAAAGTAGCCTTGGCGCGCAGCCAGTCAACTTGTCCGTAGATCATGTCCTCGGTGCCCTGGAGTGCTTTGTCCAGGTCTCTGCATATCGCCCCTCGGACATACGATGCCTCGCGCAATCCCTTGTTCATCGCCTCCAGTCGTGCCTGGAACTCGTCCGTGTTCATGAAAAGGTGCTTCGTTTCCGACTCGATGGAAGCCTTCATCTCATTGAGTTGCAGGCGAACCTGACGCGAGGCGGATTGTAGAACGAGGCGACCACGTTCGCTGATGAGATAGTGCTCCAGACCGCGCCGGAACTCGGGGAATCCGCTCTTTTGGGTCTTTTCGTCATCTCCTTCAGCCACGCCCTCCAGCGCCCACCTGGCCGACATCGGGTAGATGGGAGGGTCCGGAATGCCTGCATACTCCTTAATGGTGTCGCGTGTGTACCTGACCGAGAGGGCGCGCTCATCCTCCGAGAATCGGTCGATCTTGGTGACCGCGAAAACGAACTGCTGAATATAATCCTGCAAGAACATCAGGAAATTGCACTCGGAATCACTGATCACGGGATCGGTGTTGATGAGGAAGATCACGGCGTCGGCGCGGTTGATGAATTCGCGGGTCGCCTGTCCGTGCTCCGGGTTGACGGAGCCAATTCCGGGTGTGTCAACGAGCTTGAGACCATCCTTGAGATATTCTGATGGGATGTAGACATCCACGTATTTGACTGTTTTGGGTGTGCTTCCCTGCACTTGCAGGGCGAACTCCTTGCCGATGTCGGGCAGGGAAAGGACTTCCATATCCTCCTGTGTCTTGAGTTGTGACAATCGACGGGCGGCGGATCGGGAGGCCTTCTTGCCGTCGAGGTCTGTCCCGACGACGAACTTGGGAAGTTCCTGCAACGGGATGCTCTCAGATAAGGTTCCGTCCGAGTAGGTAACGCGCGCCGATTCTGTCTCGGAGTATTGGACGATGGTAATGGTTGCCGTGCTGGGTTCAATGGACGTGGGGAGGAGTCCCTCCCTTCCCAGCAGTACGTTGAGCATGCTGCTCTTCCCCCGACTGAACTCGCCGACGACCGCGATGATGAATTCATTGGACTCCAGGCTCTCGGCCATCTCACGGAGGATTTCTGCGCGTGGCCTTGTAACCCCATCACGCATGGCGTTGTCGTTGCGATCAGCGGCAAGCTCCGCGAGGGCGCGAATACCCGCGGATCCCTTCAGGCGGATCTCATTGTAGAATTTGACAGCAAGTCGGTCTTCACTCATGCGACTGTGTGTCTGCGAGAAGCAGACACCCTCCCTTCGACGATTGGCGCAGGATCACACACCAAACGCCATTTTTAACTCAAAACGCCAGATAAGACAACCATTCCACGGAAGTTTTTTGGAGGGCTTCCAGTTGGACGGCAACTCTATTCTGCCTGTTGGCATTGGGGACAGAAGAACGTAGAACGTCCGTGTTGTCTGATTCTGACGACGGGTGTTGCGCACCGACGACACGGTCGGTTCTCTCTCGCGTAGACTCGAAATTCATTCTGATAATTCCCGTACCCTCCGCTGGCGGTGCGGAAGTCCCTCATTGTCGTTCCGCAACGGCGGATCGCCACCCGCAGGATGTGCCGAATGGAGGAACGCAAAATGCGGATCGCTTCTGGCTTCAGCGAGGACGCCTCGGTCTGCGGATGAATGCCTGCGTGGAAGAGTATTTCAGACGCGTAGATGTTGCCAATTCCGGCGATACGGCGCTGATCCATCAGCAACTGCTTGATGGGTCGCTTCGAAGCTGCCGTCAGGTTGGCAAGGTGGCCTGTGGTGAGGTCGTCACCCATGGCGTCCACACCCAGTTTGCTGAGAGCGGGATGATTACAGACCTGGTCTGCGCGGACGAGCCGAATGCTGCCGAACTTCCGTGTGTCGGTGAACCGCAATCGAGTCCCACCGACCATCCGGAACACCACGTGCGTGTGCGGGGGTAGGACACCTTGATCACCCTCGTGAATGAGCTGCCCCGTCATGCGGAAATCCACAATCAGTGCGTCGCTAACGTCCAGGGAGATGATCAGGAATTTCCCACGTCGGTCGAAGGAAGAGAGCGTTGCTCCGGCAAGCGTTCGTCGGAATCTGGCGATCGTCACTTCTTTGATGGAACCGGTATGAATAACCTCGACGGACCGAACCTGGCCTCCCATGACGGAGACCTCAAGTCCGGACCGGATGGTCTCGACTTCGGGCAATTCAGGCAAGATGTTCCACCTCATTCGCCATTGGCACAGCTTTTGTCACAGTGTCACCCAACCGCAGTGTCGTCTTGATTATCCATCGTGATGTCGGGCAGGGGGAGAAGAAACACTGCTGAGACTACCATCAGAATTCCACTCACGAAGGATGGGGCGCTGATGGACGCTGTTGGGTTGCTCAGCGTCGACATTAGATAGCCGGCCAGTAGGGGTCCCACAATCCAGCCGAGAGAAGCGTAGGCAACGCTTTTGGTGACATCGCGCCCCCGTACTTTCGCGCGAGCCAGCACCTGTGTATAGTGACTCGAGATGGGCACCCAGATCGCCGCGCCGACAAAGTCGTGAGTCAGCCATAGCAGCGTGGCAGGCCAGAATCCGGGGATAATCGCAGAGACCGATACGGTCAGGCCCTCAAGGATAAGGAATGCTATCCAGGTACTCTTGAGTCGCGTTTTGACGAGATTCCCGATAAAGAACATTGGCAGCCCGAGGGAAACTCGATGCACAGCCATGATCCAACCAACGGTTGACTCTGGAACGCCAAACTTTTTCGAGAAGAAGAGAGGCATCACAAAGCAATGACTGGTGGAGAGTCCGATGGTAAAAAAGAAGAGCCAGGCCGTCAGCCACTTAAGCCCGGACGGAATGTCAAGGGAGAGCAAGTCCCGGAAGTTCATCCCAGTCCGAGACAGCGGCGTCGTGGCGAACACTTCGCGGTATTCCAGCGAGAACAGCACAAACGCGAGGAGGACAAGTCCGGCAGCCGCGAAAAGGACGGCGTTGTTTCCCCACCACACAATCACGATGCCGGCCAGGATGGCGCCGCCGCCCTGAAAGAAGAACTCGGCCCCGCGGGTGCGTGAGAAAAACTCCACAAATCTGGATTCGCTCGCGTCGAAGAGCAGCAGGGAGTGCATGCTCTCTCGCGTCACGACCGAACTCTCCCGCAGGCTCTTCAGGAGCATCTGTGGCCAGGGCAGCGGGAAGAAGGGGGTCAACAGGCTGGCAATCCCGCACAGTAGAAGCGAAGACGAGTAAAAGAGTTTGCGCCCGATGAAGTCGGAGATCGCCCCCGCGCCGATGCGCACCAGAAACATCGCCGCGGCAGAGGCCGAGAAAATGAATCCCATGGTCTGGTAAGAGACGTTGTGCTCATCCAAGAAGTAGGGGAGGACGAATTCGTAGAGGCCAAACGAGACCCCGAAGAGTATGGAGGTCGCAAGGACAACCGAGATGTTTCTGCTCATATCACCCCGCGGTATCGCTGCGTGAGTACCGTGGAGTGACGCAGACCAGTACCGGGGCGTCGTCAACACGAGAGGTCGTGTAGGGGCGCACAGGAGCGCCTTGACGGCCGCCGCTTGATTCCGGAGCCGGAGCAGATTCTGATGGTTGCGGCGTTACCGCAGGGGCAGGCTTAGATTTTTTCTCGTAGGGCGCCGACGTAGAGTTGTCCAGGGGTCTGACTTTGATGGTGCGGTGGTGATGGTAGTAGATAAGACCGGTCCACAAAAAGAACACCAGAGAAATTCCAAAGAAGATCCTCACCACCATACTGGCTGAGGCTTGGATACTTGCCTCGCTGTCTTCATTCGCCATTCCCCAGTTTGCCAGCATGCCAATGATGCGCCGCTGGGAAGACGAGTCGCCGGCAATGAGAATGCCTGCCAGCAGCAGGAACAGCGCAGGAAGCAGTTTAGCCATGTATTGCCACGCCATCGTATCCTCCGGTTATCTGCGGGTTTCGTATATCTGCTGAAACTGACCGCTGGTGAAACGCTGGAACTTGGTATGCGTATCTGCGAACAGAATATTGGTTCCTCCGGCCCCTTTGTTGTCGAAGAAATCAACGTCAGGCACACCGGAGTGCGCGTTCAGGGAGCGTGTCCAGTGGGAGCCACACCAGAGCAGCGGGTATTCTGCCGGTCGGTTGAGGGCAGCCTCGGAGAAAGACTGGTTGTCTCCGGGTGTGGCAATCATCTCCTCGGTGGTAGCGCTTGCAACGATAAAATCATAGCCGCCGCCGTCTGGATTTCCCCAGGCATTCATCCCGTAGATGCCGCTCCAGGAGGGGCACCACCATATCTGGTCGTTCTTGATATAGGGGTCAAGAGCAGTTTTGAGGTTAGGTTCGGATGGAAGGGCGGGTGAGTTGACCGGGCCCCAGAACGCCCAAGCAACAGGGTACATGCCGTCATAGTCGCTGTTATACATGACCATCGCGGTGCCGACCTGCTTGAGATTGCTCATGCAGACGGTCTTCCGCGCCTGCTCTCGGGCGCGAGCAAATGTGGGCATCAGCATACTGGCGAGGGTGGAGATGATGGAAATGACCACCAGCAGTTCAATCAAAGTAAATCCGTGGATGTCATCCAGCCGCTTCTTCATCTCAATCACCTCACGTGGGGTGCGACACTCGAGCCCTCAACTGGTGTTTATTCTAACTGATTTCGTCTCGTAGGGGAAGCGCGTGGCCCAGAATACTTCAGCAGCGAGTCCACGTTGGTCGGGTTTTCTACTCACTCTGTAACGCATCCATCATCGGTTCCCGCACTGAAATGGTTGTCGCTCCCCACGTCCATAGGCATCCGTTCAGCAGCACCGCGAGCATGGTGAGGGAGAGCAATACGTAGGGGACCTCTGCGCCTGAGGTCCGCAGGGATGGGTAAATGGCGATGAGCGACGCAAGAGTTCCACTGATGACGCCCAGCGCCAGAAGGGAAAGGTGCTCGAGCATAATGAGTCGGCATATCGTTGACGTTCGGAAACCAACAGCCCGCAGAAGCGCCAGTTCTCCCCGCCGGTCGAGAACGTTGCGCATGACGCAAATCCCTATCCCCACACTCCCGAGAAGCAATCCAAGCCCTCCAAGCGCCTGGAAGATATTGAGGTACGCATTCTCCACAGCACTGAACTCGGACAGACGACGCGCCGCGGGAGTGATCTCGACACCAAAGTCCTCAAGAGCGTGGGAGAACTCATGCGACACGGTTGAGGTTGCCTGTTTCGGTGTGTCGATCAGGAAGAGGCGATGTCCACTTTCAGACGGGAAGCAAGTCGAGAACCGGTCTTCGGAAATGAGCAAGTTTCCCTGGAGAATTGAGTTTGCGATAATGCCTACGATTTGGAGCTGGAAGGCATTCCCTCTCTCGTCGGTATATCGAATGCTGTCGCCGACAGACTTTCCCAAACCCCACACCACGGTGGATTGGTCTCCAATGGTGGGCACAGTGTTTGTCGGGCCGTCGGCATCCAGCAAAGCCCACGGAGACAGGCGCTTCTCTGGTTTAAGCGTCTTCACGAATGTGAAGGAACCCCGATCGCCCAGGAGTGCAGGAGCAATGCCAATGAGTCGAGGGACTTGGGCACGGTTCAGGTTAAGGCAACTCGCGTCCTCACCCTCATGGATGCGCCCTGGCACCACGCTGACTCCCTGCAGCGTGTCCGTGTCCAGTCCCAGCGCCTCGATTGCGCCCGGCGAATTGAGGTCTTCGTAGATGGGAAGTGTTGACTGGCCGATCAGCGCAAACCCGCCGGTCCCCGCACTGCGCTTTCTCGCGTCGTGGCCGGGGTCGCGGCGATTGGCGCCCACGGAGATGAGCAGGAAACTGGCACAAGACAGCAGTCCGACAGTAGCGAGACTCCGCCCACGGCGACGAGACGCGTTGCGCCAAGCCATCGCTCCAATCGTCAACCTGGCGACATTGTTCCTGACTCGCAGTGAGTCCACCGCGCCCCCTGTCGGCGAGAGCAGGGAGTCGCAAATGGAAAGGAAGGAGACGAGCAGTAGCAGTCCTGCGCCAAAGAACGCTCCGGCCGTTTCATGCCCGCTGCTTTGTCCGGTGAAGGCCGGTACCGCTACTGCCAGCAGACCGCACGCGGCGGCAATCCAGCGCGCCCGTCGATGCCCCGCAGTGTGGTCCACAAGACTCGCAGATGCCAGAGATCGCGTGAGAAGCTGTCGCGGGGCCGCCATCGCCTGTTTCCGGAGGGTGATCCATAGAGAGAGCAGTCCTATCGCGACGCTGGCGCAGCCTCCGGCAATGACAGTAGCGGCGCTCGCATGATAGGAGAGCGATGCCTCTGCGACCGCGCTTCGCCAGAAGCTATTCAGCAGGTAGATCATTAGGCGCGTGTAGGCCAACCCCACCCACGCCCCGACGACGCCACCAACGCACGCGAGCGCCGCTCCTTCCAGCAGGAACAGTCGGCGGACATCTCGAGGACGGAAGCCGACAGCCAGCAGCGTTCCGACCTCGGCTTGCCGTCGCTCCATGCCGAACACGAACAGGAGATTTGTGAGCAGCAGGGCCGAGAGGATGAGGAAGAAGCTCAAGCCCAGGAACAGTTGTCCGAAGTCCAGCGACTGCTCCCCGGCCCTCAGGGCTTCGTCTCTGACGGGACGGAACGACATCCCCAGTTGTCCCGGGGCGAGAGACGACATCAGACGGGAAGCCACCGCGTCGCTTTGCGTTGCGCTCTTGCCCGGATATCGAACTGCCGTCAGGTTGCCAAACCGGTTCTCCCACAGCTTCTGCCCGGCCTGCAGATTGATGAAGGCCTTGGGAGTACCCCGATACGCCTCCCAGTAGACTTCGTCTTTGGGACGAATTCTGTTGAGGTCGACGGGAATTCCCGGGTCCCAATCGCGGCAGTTGACGGCTCCGGAGATTCCGGGGAAATCGGGCATCAGATCGAGGTCCAGAGCGTCTCCCTGCATGGGCAATACGCTGCGAACTCGGAAGCTGGCCACGCGCTCCTCAAGCCTGCGCATGGACGCGTCGACATAGAACGTCACGTCAAGAAGGTCTCCGGAACTGGCCTTTAGGTCGTCTGCGAGCCAAGCATTGATAATGATCTCGTCGTCCATCAGGTTAGCCGGAACGACAGGCTCTCCCATCGCTGCAACAAGGGAGTAAGGCGTGGCGTGTTCTCCGTGCCGCAATTCATTGACAAAGTAGGTGAGGATGCCGGTTGCGCCGGGAGCCGCTTGAAGCGCCGCCGCGGCGACAGGCGGGTCGAAGAAGACCCGATCCGTGCGGAGTTCCAGCGTCTCCGTTCTTGGCAGGGCGTGGATCTGCAGGTTGGCGTCCTCCAATTTCCACGCTGTCTGCAAGGCTCGATCCAGTTGTGCGGCCGAGATTCTCTCTTGTTCCCCGCCTCCAATCAGCAGCGTATTGGCTTTGCCCTCCATTCCCAGCTCTCGCTGAAGCAAGGAAATGGGAACGAAGACACTGTAAGGAGGGACTTGGCTGCTCTGAAGCCCAAATCGACCGAACTGTTTGTCGTTGAGGACAGCCGAGACGTCAAGCCTGAGCGCGGTCGATGCGTTCGTTGTTGTCGCCATGGACGAGTCGCGAGGCAACAGGCTGGGACGCTCCAATCGAATCAGCATACCGTCCCCGGTGGCGAGAGCAAGCTGTGTGGATAGTCGTTGGTTGACAGCCACAAGGGGAAGATTATCCCGCCGTATTGCAGAGGCACTCGGGGAGAGCGCCCAGAAGCGGTCGTCTACCCCTATGACCTGCACGTTATTGGCGCGCGCGGTGCCGGCATCGCCGGTTGCCGAGCCACGCAGCATCAGAATCGGCGCTACCGCGATCCCCAGCTTCCCTTGCAGGTTCTCTGCAAGCTTGGAGCGAAAGTAACGTCCGGACGGCGCCATGGCGAACTGAATTCTGCCGACGCGCGCGAGGGCCATCTGCCTGAGACTGTATCGGACAGAATCGCCGACTGCCAGTGCCCCCACCAGCACGGCCGTGCTGACGACGATCCCCAGCGTGATTCCGGCTTGGGTGCGCCAGTAGAATCTCATGCTGTTGAGGCTGAGTCTGTAGTGGTTCATCGGTTACGTCGCAAGCTCCTGAAGTTTGCCGGAGGAGAGCCGGAGTTGGCGTGACATCCGCTCCGCCAGTTCCGTTGAGTGGGTGACAACCACAAGGGCAACGCCCTGCTCCTCATTGAGTTCCACAACCAGTTGGGCGAGATTCTCTGCGCTGCCCTGGTCGAGTGAACCTGTCGGTTCGTCGGCAAGCAGTAGTCGAGGTTCATTGATGAGGGCTCTCACCACCGCCACTCGCTGACACTCGCCCCCGGAGAGAGCGCCTGGTCGGTGGCTTAGCCGGTGGGTCATCCCCACACGCTCAAGCAGTTGTCGGGCTCGAGCCTCATACTCCGCAGAACCTTTACCGTGAGCGGCCTTGCCGTGAGCGGCGACGAGTGTGGGGATCAACACATTCTCCAGCACAGTGCACTGGGGCAGCAGATGGTGCATCTGGAAAACAAAGCCGATCTCTCGATTCCGGAAACGCGCGAGTTCGTCGTCGTTCATGTTTGACAGGTCGCGGCCATCCAAGAGCACGGCCCCGCTCGTGGGGTGATCCAGCGCACCCATGAGATTGAGGAGCGTGCTCTTTCCCGACCCGGACGGCCCGGTGACGGCGAGGCTTTCCCCTTGCTGGATGCCCAACGTCACAGCCTGAAGAACGGGAGGCTCTTCGGCGGTGTACGACTTCGTGACAGAGGAAAGTTGAAGGAAAGCAGTTGGTTTTGTCGTAGGCTCGTCGTTGGGTTTCACTGCGAAAATCACCTTATCGGTTCAGGGATTGTATCCACTTTAACAGGTTTCAGGTTGTCAATCACGGAGACAAACTCCTCCGCCATCCGGTATGCGGAGAACTTCTCCAGCACTGCTGCACGGCCGCGGCGCGCCATCTCTCGCGCTTCTTCTGGGTGAGTGAGTAGCCGCTCGAGGCCATTCGCCAGGGATACCGGGTCGTCCGGTTCACAGAGCAGCCCACCCTCAGTCGCCTCGATTATCTCCGGGAAAGCGGCGTGCCGCGGCTGGACAACGGGGACACCAGACGCAAGCGCTTCGAGTACGTAAAGGCCGAACGATTCCCCGTAGGTCGCGGGGACAGAGAAAACGGACAGGCCACGGAAGAAGTCGAGTTTCGACTGCCTGTCCAGGTTGGGGGAAAACGTGGTGTCCGATAGAAGTCCGCGCGCGCTGAGTCGATTCTGCAATTTCATCACATAGGCCGGGTCGTCGCCCGTCTGGGTCCCGCCCACGTGCAGCCTGAGTCCCGTGCATGTCTGTCGTTGCTTCAATCCGATAAAGGCATCAATCAGTGTTTCGAGCCCCTTTGCCGGACACATCCGCGCAAAGTAGCCGACCACCGGAGGGTCGGGCGGGAAATCGATCGGTCTGATTGCCTCGCAGTCAATGCCGTTATAGACGACGCTCAGGAGGTGTTCATCGATCTGCATTCGGTGAGCCATCACATCAGCATGGTAATGACTCACCGGCAGGAACGCGTCCACGTCTGCGGCGCGTTCGCGAAGAGTCCTCCAACAATCGGTTTTGTACGGTTCGGTCAGAGAGTCGAGAAAGGTGTCCTCGCCCTGGAGCGTGCAGACGACGGGCACTCCGACTATCTCCTTCAGGTGACGCGCCAGGCCGATCAACAGGGCGTTGGAGAGGCAGATCGCGTCCGGTTTGCCGTCGAGTACCATCCAGGCTGTCAGGCGCTGAAGCTCCTTGATTTGATTCCCTTCCTCCCCCTTGAGCATCGACAGGGTGAGCGCGCCCAAGTCTCGCGCCGAGGTCATCCCCGACCGTCTTCCCGCAGCGCGCAGCAGGGCAGGGGAGTCAAGCCGCTGATCCAGCCAGCGCGGTGTGCGACGGAAAATCCCGGACTTCTGCTGGAGGTAGACGTTGACACCCCCGTAAAACAGGGGCGCGCCTTGGGTGGGAGCGGGCCCCTCGGTGAGCAGGGGCAGGTACATCGGGACCATGATGGCATCGTGACCGCTCTTGCGCAGGGCAGTGATAAGCGTGCTATCTCGTAAGCATGACCCGCAATGCCAGCTTCCAGTTCCGGGTGTGAGGTTGATGATTCGCATGTCACGCACCGAACGCGTACACCACTCCATCTCCGGCGCCCACAGTCACGCGTCCGTTTGCCACGGCAGGGGATCCAGTGATGGGCTTGCCGATCTCATAGCTCCAAAGCTGGCGCCCGTCGGTGAGACGGAGAATGTAGAGGCGGCCGTCGTCCGACCCAATAAGCGCCTTGTCTCCGCAGACCACGGGAGAGCTGTCCACCTGCCCGCGGGTTGAGAATACCCAGATGCGTTTCCCGGAGTAGCGCGACAGACAGTGCACCCGCTTATCCCGTGAACCAACCACAATGCGACTTTCGGTGACCGCCGGGGATGAGAAAAACGGGAAGCCGCGATCTTTGTATCTCCACGTGATAGACCCTTTCCCGATGTTCGCTGCGATAAACTCATCTCCATAGTGACCGACATACGCACTGTTGCCGTAGACCGCGGCGGACGCGGCAACATAGGAGCCCAGTTCGACTTCGCCCAGTTGTTTGCCGGTTTCGACGGAGATTACGTGGAGGATGCCGTCGCATCCTCCGAACACGGCCCTGCCGTCGGAGATGGCGGGGGTGCCGTTCACGTAGTTATCAGTTGCATAGACCCAGATGCGTTTGCCTGTCCACGAGTCCACGCAGTGGAGCCGATTGTCGTAGCTGCCGACGAGAATGCGTATGCGCCCCGACGATGAGTGCGTCCACGTTGCTGCTCCGTTGATCTTCCCGTCGGTCGCGTATTTCCAGCGCACCTGTCCATTCGCCGCATTGAGGGAGTGCAGAACGCCATTCGCCGAACCGATGATGACCGATTGACCGACCACGCACGCAGCGGCCTCGATGTCGTTGCCGGTATTGAATGACCAGAACTTCTTCCCTGTCTTCTCGTCGAGGCAGAAGAGGTAGCCGCTGGTGGACCCGATGAAGACCTTGCCCCCGGACACGACAGGAGAAGCAACGATCGCCCTGCCCGTCCCGTATTTCCATTTAAGCCGCAGCTTCGTGGAAAGGGAACCCGACGCGACACCCCGCTGAGTCGCCGACCCGCGGAACATCGGCCAATCGCTTGCGGCGTGCACGTTCGGACTGAGCTCGCACGTTACAGCAAGCACTATGAGAAGCAGAGCTGGAACTGTCCTGTACCGAACCATCGCAGCATCACCGGGAACGAGTATGACTTGCGGGAGTCGTGATGTCCTACGGATTGTACCTGGAAACCGACGAAGGGGCAAACGGAGGTTTTGATGCCTGAGGTTCTAGTGCATCGTTTCGTAAATCACTCTGCATGCGACGCCGGATCGCTTCAGCGTCCGGTAGCTCACACAACTGACTACCGAGCGCCAAGAAAGAACATCTTTTCTCCCCTTTCACCCCGCGTTCTGTGCGAACGCGGGGTGAAAGGGAAGAAAAGGAGGGTTGCCTCCATCGTGTAGCTGCCTGTGTGAGCTACCGGACGCTGAAGCGATCCGGCGTCCTTTTGTGGGAGAACTTCCAAAACCGTGCACTAACATTAGGACGAGATGCCCCCCATTTCACATTGGGGGAGCGTTTCGGATCGACAGCGTTCTGCGATGGCGTCTACGAAGGCGAGGTACATGATTTCCGGAGTTCCGTGTCGCGCACCAAAGCCCGGCGCGTGTGGTCAGGTATGGTAGCCATCGAAAGTCACTCCGGCATCGTCTGGCACTCGGTCTGTCCACTGTAAAATCCGCCGGTGGCACCGATTCGATAGACATTGATCGTCTGACCGGGGATAAAGTGGTTTGCCGAGCCTGCGAGTGTCGCGGTGATTGCCTTCACGTGTCCGTCGGCATAGTTTGCGGAAAATGTGCCGTTATGTCGGCTCTGAACGGGTTGTGCCTGTGCATCTGTCACATTGCCATCGTACTGCATGATGGTTTCAGCCGGTTTCTTCACGGATGCCAGGTGCACTGGTTCGCCGCCAAAGAACAGGATGTTGTATCCGTTGGCGAAGAGCGATTGGTTCACAGTATAGCTCGTGTAACGCGGCGTCCCCGGGCAGGCGCCCCCCACTGTTGAGAACATGATATTGACATCCATCGCGTACGGGTCAGACGGACATTGTGCAACCTGGTCGTTCTTGATGTAGGGAATGACCTGCCAGTTGAAGGTGGCCACACAAGAACCGGCGGGATACGACGACATCGGGAAAGTCTCGTCGTAATCCTGCAGGTATTGCAGCGTGGCTGTTGCCAGTTGCTTCAGGTTGCTGATGCAGGTTGTCTGCCGTGCCTTCTCTCTGGCCCGGCTGAACACGGGGAAGAGAATCGCCGCCAGGATCGCGATGATTGCGATAACCACCAGTAACTCGATAAGGGTGAAGCCGTCGCGCTTTCTTGTTTTGGTATCCATTGTCATCCTGTTCCTCCGGTCTTAAGCTTCCCTGATTGTGACTCTACTTGCTAATGCAGTATACACTCGTTACGGGTGTCTCGAAAATGGAATATGATGCGACTCCCGCGCGAGGCTTGCGGGAGAAACTCTTATCGGTGTTCTGTCTTTTTGACGCCGTCCCTCAGAGCCGGGTCTCGTGTTAGCGGTTCGGTCAACTCGATGTGTCCGCCGAGAGTTTCCAGCTCCTTGCCCTCGACGAGGAACTGGACGCGGTCAATGCCAGGGAACTGCGTTGCCGTGCTGACGATGGCGTACACGGAGAGGTACTCGCGGTTCGAACCAGTCCAGAAGGCAGAGTCCTCAATGCGGGAACTGAAGTTGAGTGTGACCATATCGCCTGCAACGATGGCGGATAGAAGCTGCGTTCCGGCCGGGGCAACCTTCTCACCCTCAGGGGCCTTGGCGCTTCTCTCCAGCAGGGCGGTCACTACCCGCAGAACCTGATCATCGGCAGATTCTTGCGCAGACGGTTGCGGGGAGACCGGGACAGAGCGCAGCGCATCACTCGATGGATCGGGAATGTAGAGCTCCAGCGTCTCCCGAGTACCTTCTTGACCCCAATAAAGGATCGCCGCGGCAACGCACAGAAACACAATGGCGATGACGATTGCCAAAGGGTGAGGACGGTGAGACGGATGTTGTTGGTTCATGATCTCCCCATACGGGCCGCACGATGCTTGTCCCCTAATCTGGTTTGAGGGTCAGCTCCTGATGGGGGTCTGTCTCCGGTGGATTCTTTCCCACCACAGTGGAGGTTCGACTGTTCGGCGCGTCCAACTTTTCGAGCTGCACAAAATTGCGGACCCCGTTGAAAAGCGCCTCTGCTGCCCTTTGTCTGAACTCAGGCGTGCTGAGCAGTTGCTCCTCGTCGGTGTGGTTTATGTAGGCTGTCTCCGACAGGACGGAGGGCATCGTGGTGTGGTGGATCACATAGAACTTGCGCTGCCTGATGCCGTTGTTTTTTCTCCCGAGAGATGCAATCATGCTCTGATGAACGTATTGCGCCAGGGGCAGGCTTTGGTCTGTGTAGTAGTACGTTTCCGTTCCACAGAGCTTGTTTGGCGTCGGGCTCGCGTTGACATGAACGCTGATAAAGATGTCGGCTTTGTTCTCTTCAGCGAAGGCGACCCTGTCTTTCAGCGTGGGATACGAGTCGTCCTCGCGAGTCATTAGTACTGTGGCGCCGGTGGAGCGCAGCAGGCCCGACAGTCGTTGTCCGATGTCAAGTGTGAGATCCTTCTCAAAAATACCCGTCGTGCCGCGCGCGCCCGAGTCCTTCCCTCCGTGTCCCGGATCCACAACGATGACGATGTCCTTCCATTTCTTCCGGTCAGTAGGAAGGTGCGGGTTCATCGGGGGCAAGCCCGTCATCGCTCCCGGAATCGGCGCTTTACGTGCGGGCGGCTTGTCCACGTCGAGCTTCTTCGAGGGCAAGGCTGTCCCCTGGGTGGTGCGGGGGCGAGACGCGGGCGCTGACGGTTGCGCGGACTGCTCCGACGTCAGCACGACCTTGATTGTGTTGCTCTGTTCAACCCAAACAATCCAGAACTTGGGCTTCCCCTGGAGATCAAGGACAACGCGCGTAATGCCAGGCGACTCGCTGAACTGGCTGGAACGAATTCGTTGGAGGAGCGGGTGGCGAACTTCGATCGTGCGCTCGGGCGCAAGTAACTTGGCATTGTGAATATCCACGTAGAGGCGCAAGGGGGCGTCGATGGTGTTGTGGGTAAAGGACAACGGTCCGCTACCCACGATCTCCACCACGAACTTGTCTCCAGCGGCGCGTGTCCGCATATCGATAATGCCGTGGTTGAGTTCAATGTCCCCATTCTTATTCAGCCGAACGGAGAGACCCAGCCAGCGGGCGACCCCCGTAAGAGGGATCATGAACAGGCCATTCTCCACTTCTGGCGCAGCGGCCAGCTTCAGGCGCGACCCAACCCCCGTGATGAGTTCGGGGACGCCGGCGGTGAGAGTTGCCGTTCGGTTTCCCGGTGCCGCGATGGTCAACGATTTGGTGCTGTTCAGGTAGGATGCCTTAACACCAAACTCTGCCAGCAACTCCGCCACCGGCGCCAACCACTCCCCCTCCACGCACCGGAGAGGTGCAGGCAGGGTCCGGGACGACCCAAGAACGATGAGCCTCCCGTCGGCACGCGCGCCCGATGCCACCGACACGGCAAAGAGAAGCCAACCGCCCGCCAGTGACCGAGCCCATTGTGATCTCTCGAGGTCATTTCCCATCTTCTTCTTCCGTACATACCGAACAAAATCCCCCGCTCAAATAACGAGAGAATCCGGCAAATCCACGGTGAATCCACACCACTAAGTCCATGCTCAACGTGCAGATGAGTTTAACAAACCGCGCCCCCCGAGTCAAGGAAGCTGACGGTGACAGACCGATCTCGGGACTCCCGATTTCACTCGCGCTCTCCTCAAAGCGCCGTCCGCGCGGATTGGTATGGTTGCGGTGCGTGGGGAACTTTGGAGGGCAGGACGACCATTTTTGACTCGGTCAAATCGCACTGTTATACTACTGGTTGAGGTTTCCCGCGGAGGCTGCGGCACACAAAAACAGTCAGTCCCTCCTGAGCGACCTCGTGACCACCTCTCGATTTTGTTTCGCTTTCACTCCGTCAGCGAACCTGCGATGGTTATTGGCTGCTTGGACCCAACCCCGACGGACCGTTCGGGGGAACCGGAGGGTGCGCGGCGGACGTTTGGAGGGGTCGTCACAAACACGAACGTACTGCGAGTTGACTCAATGATACGGAATCGGGCTGTCGTCATTGGTATTGACGGCGCCACCTTCGACCTGATCAACGGATGGGTGGATGAGGGCAAACTGCCGACCCTGGGGCGTCTCATGGCAGAAGGAGTGCATGGGAACCTCAAATCGGTGCACAACATGCGGAGCGCGTCGGCGTGGACCTCCTTTGCCACCGGCAAGAACCCGGGGAGTCACGGCATCTTCGATTTCTGGCACCGCGTTCCCGGTAGCTACGGCATCCGGTTTGTGAACCGAAGGACCCGTTCCGGCAAGGCGTTGTGGGATCATGTCTGCCACGCCGGTGGGAAGTCCATCGTCATCAATGTCCCGATGACGTATCCCGCCGACTCCATCGACGGCGTCATGGTCTGTGGGATGGACGCTCCTGGGATTGACAGTGAGGGCTTTTGCCATCCGCCCGAGGTCATCCAGCAGATCATTGATGCGGCGGGCGGGTACATCATAGAGCCGGGTGTCACCAGCCTCTGCATGTCCGGCAAGTACGCTGAAGCGGTGGATCTGACCCTGAAGGCGGTGGACCTTCGCTTCAAGGCGGCGTCATATCTCATGGACTCGTACCCGTGGGATCTGCTGGTCGTCGTGTTCAGGGAGACTGATCCTATCCAGCACTCCTTCTGGAAGTTCATGGACACTGCACACCCGGAACATCATCCTGAGTTAGCAGTGCAATGGGGCGATGCCATTCTCCGGGTATACCAGCAGATTGACACCCGCGTGGGAGAATTGCTGGATAACATCGGGTCAGAGACCCCGTTCTTCATTATGTCCGACCACGGCTTCGGGGCGAATCAGGGAGGGAACGAGCACCTCCCCGCGTGGCTGGAAGGTCTGGGGCACTTGCGGTTCAAGTCTCCCGGTGACGGGAAGCGTTTCTCCAGGCTGCGTGAGCTGATGGAGCCGGTCATCGTTCATGGCGCGTCGTTCATCGTTGAACAGGTTCACCGCCGCACGAGTAGACCCATGAAGGAAAGGCTGACGCGTCGGTTTCCGGTACTGCGGGAGAAGTTGCAGGCGCAACTTAGCTTGCGGGGGATCGACTGGTCACAGACCAGGGCGTTCGCCGATGGCGCGCGGGAGAACATCTGGATTAATCTGCGCGGAAGAGAGCCTGAAGGGATCGTTGAGCCAGGAGAGGAGTACGAGAACCTGCTGGAATTTCTGCGGTCTGAACTGATGTCCGCCACCGACGTCTCCAGCGGGACGGCCGTTGCACAGTCAGTGTTGCGGGGAAGCGATGTCTACAGCGGAGAGCACTTGGAACAGGCCGCGGATCTGATTGTCGAGTGGAGGGATGATGTGTTTGTTTCCGGCATCGCGAGCCCGGGGACGCGCTCGGAGATGGTCTGCGCGGGCAGAAAAGTGTCGTACATGCCTGGGGAAGAGTCGAGGTTTATCAGCGGTTACCATCGTCCGTTCGGCATCTTCATATCGGGTGGCCGCGGCATCAAACGCGGCATCGAGGTTCATGGTGCATCGATCGTCGATATCGCGCCAACCGTGTTGCACGCGATGGGGCTACCGGTGCCGGAGGATATGGAGGGCAGAGTGCTGACAGAGATTCTTGAGGGAGGGGCAACCGTGACGAAACGCGTGTCTGCCCCCGACCCGGGTCTGTTGGTCGATGATGACGACGTTTACTCCGATGAAGACTCGGAGAAGATTGCCGAGAGACTTCGCGGGCTGGGCTACCTGTGACCGTCCGTACCGCGACTTTCCCCGACAAGTTGAGTCTACGGCTTGTAAGTTCCGCGCGCCGGGATGGTAGATGATACTTGTTTCGGTGGAGAAACCACCGTTTACGACTTTCGTAGGGGCGGTCCCCGACGTGCCCCCGTATGCGTAAGACCTCTCCGTGGTGGGCACGTCGGCGACCGCCCCTACGAAGAACACCGAAGGTGGATTTCCAACCTGAACGAGTATAGGTTGTAGCCATGGCAGAGAGACGACGCAACGTCGTCATGCTCTTCACCAATTCGTTTGAGCCATTCCAGGGACGCTACCACCGCGTCTACAACGAGGCGCAAGCCTTGCTGTCGCGTGGCTATCGGGTGACCATTCTGGCGTGGGATCGACGGCTGAATTGCCGGCGTGAGGAGCACATTGACGGAATATCGGTTGTCCGTTTCCGCCTGAGAGCTGGTGAGAGAACCGGGCCGAGGTTTCTTCCACGGCTGGCAGCTTATTGGATATGGGCGGCTGTGCGGTTGCTGCAACGGCGCTGCGACATATTGCACCTTCATAATGTGGATGTTCTGCCTTTGGGCGTACTGGCTCGCACACTGGGCCGGGTGCCGGTCATCCTCGACGTGTGTGAGCCGGACTACTATGCCATGTGGGACGAGAAGCTAACCCCGCTTGTGAACCTGGTCGCGTGGGTGGAGAAGTCGCTGGGGCGATGCACCGATTGCGTTCTGGTCCACAACCGTTACCAGGTGCGGAAGTATGAGAGGTGGCACGTCGTGCGAGTTGTGCAGATTGGCAGCTATCCCACCTTGGACATGGTGCGGACCAAGCCTCGACTCGCAAAGAGGGACGGCAGCCCGCTCGTGTTCGGCACCGTGGGGACTTTCTTCCACAACAGCGGAGTGGAAGAGACCATTGGGGCTTTTGGTGCGCTTCCGGCTCGGAATGGAAACGTTCGACTACTCCTCGCCGGTCGAGTGATGGATTACTACGGGGAACGATTTGATGACTTGGTGCGCCCCCACGGAGACAGTATCGAGACGACCGGGGCATTTGATTCCAACCGAATACCTGAACTGTACGCGAACATTGACGTGGCTGTGATGATATGCGAACGGGATCGCTGGTACCGGAATATTACGCCCACCAAGTTTTTTGACTCGCTGGCCAACGGCGTCCCGGTGATTGCCTCCGATATCGGTGGAATAGGAGAGCTTGTCCAATATCTTCGCTGTGGAATTGTGGTTGATGAAAGCAATAGGGAAGAGATTGTGGCGGCGATGGAATTCATGATCGACAATCCAGAAGAGCGTCGCCGGATGGGCGAACGCGCCCTGGGGGCCGCTCAGTCTGAATACAACTTTGACCGGATGGCAGAACGGTTGGTGGAGGTCTATGAGCGTTTGCAGCACTGAAGTCGTGCCCATGCCTTTGGAGTTGGATGCCGTACTCAACGGTGAACCTCATCCCGATGACGCGTGGCTGCGTCGTCTTGGCATCGGGCCGGTAGACCTTTCCGTTGTGATCGTTGGCACCGATGAGTCGGAGTATCTGCGGGAGTGCCTGACATCCATCTATTCGCAGGAGTATGGCTTTAATCTGGAAGTCATTGTTGTGGATAACGGCTCTGTAGACGGCACCCTCAAAATGATGGACGAAGAATTTCAGCAAGTCCGCTGCATCCGGAACGACACGAGGTATCCCCGCTCCCGCAACAATAATATCGGGTATCAGGCCGCTGAGGGTAAGTATGTGCTCTTTCTTGACCCGGACACGCGAGTCCTACCCGGAGCGTTCGAGTCGATGATGGGCTTTTTGGATCAGAATCCCGAAGCCGGTATGTGCGGCTGTCGGTTGATCGATGTAGATGGCAGCGTCCAGATGTCGAGTCGTACTTGGCAGACCCCATTGACCGTGCTTCTCAGGAGAACGCGGTTGGGTGCTTGTCCGCTCTTCCGTCCCGTCGTGGATCGACACCTGATGGCAGACTGGGACCACAACTCGGTGAGGGAGGTCGATTGGATTCAAGGAGCGGCGATGATGGTGCGCCGGGAAGCAGTGGCCGATGTCGGTCTGATGGACGATGTCCTGCTGCGGTACTCCGAGGACATCGACTGGTGTTTCCGCTTCTGGAAACTGGGCTGGAAAGTGTTCTACGTGCCTGGGGGAAGTGTGATCCACGCCTATCGTAGAACCAGCAACCGACCGCTGGTCAGTCTGAAAGATGGGGTGAACCACACGCTGTGGATGCACCTCAGGGGTTTTCTCCGCACGTACAACCGCCAGGCGCTCTTTCCTTTCGAGAAGCGGTGCATTGACATTCTGGGAGCGACCGCTGGGATACTGCTGCTGTCTCCGCTGATGGTTCTGACTGCGCTTCTGATTAAGCTCGATTCTCCCGGGCCCGTGTTCTTCGTCCAGGAAAGGGTGGGGCGAGACGGCCGGCGGTTCTTCATGTACAAGTTCCGATCGATGCGACAGGGCGCCGAGGATTTGCTCAGCGCCCTGCAGCACCTTAACGAAGCCACGGGTCCGGTCTTTAAGATGAGAGAGGACCCGCGACTGACGGGGATTGGCAGACATCTCCGTCGATGGAGTCTCGATGAGCTACCACAACTCTTCAATGTGTTGCAGGGAACGATGAGTCTCATCGGTCCGCGGCCACTTCCATCCCTGCAGGTCGACTTCGGTAATGCGCGCTCCCTTCGTCGTCTGCGGGCGACTCCGGGACTTTCCGGGTTGTGGCAGGTGAGTGGCCGTTCGGAAATCGACTTCAGCCGCTGGGTGGACTTGGATATTCGTTACATCGCACAGCAGTCCGTGGAGCAGGAAATATTAATCCTGCTCAGTACATTCCCTGCCGTCGTTCGCGGTAAGGGCGCGTATTGAGGCCAGGTTTGACGGGAACGGGACACGGACAACCTGCCCGTTTCCCAACAATCATCCATGCACAACCACACAAACGTACCCATTGTTATTCTCGGCGCTGGCTTGGCGGGACTGAGCGCGGCGTATCACCTCAGCAGTCCGTATGAGGTTTTTGAAAAAGAGTCTGATCCTGGAGGCGCTGCGCGGTCTTTCACCGTCAACGGTTTTACATTCGATTACGCCGTCCACATCCTGTACACCAAAGACCCGTACGCGTCTTGGCTGATACAGGAATTATTGGGACCCAACTTCACGCGCCAGCAGAGAAGCTCCTGGGTGTGCTCTCATGATGTCCACACGCGCTATCCCTACCAGGCAAACACTTTCGGGTTGCCAGTGGGTGTGATTGAAGAGAACATCCTTGGACTGATTGAAGCCCTCTACGCGCCTTCGGTTGCCCCTCCCCGCAACTTTGCGGAATGGTTTCAGGCGACGTTTGGTCAAGGGTTTGCTCGGAACTTCATGATCCCGTTCAACCGGAAGGTGTGGGCTACCGATCCGGTCAACATGGGGTTCCAGTGGATTGAGGGACGCGTTCTCACGCCACGATTGGAGGAGGCGCTGGAAGGCGCGTTTTCGGAGCAGGAGAAGGGATTTGGTCCTAATGCCGAGTTCTGGTATCCCCGCGAAGGAGGCACGGGCGCCTTGCCGCGCAGCTTCCTTCCGCATGTACGCAATCTTCACCTCAACGCCCCGGCGCAGCGCTTGGACGTTGACAGGCGCTGCGTTACTTTTGCGGACGCGTCCACCGTCCACTACTCGCGTCTCATCACCAGCCTGCCCCTCCCGCTCTTGATCGAGATGCTGGACTCCGTTCCCGCGAGTGTCGGGAAAGCCTCTCGGCAACTGCGCTGCAACCGAGTCATCACCGTCAATCTCGGAGTGAACCGACCGCAGATATCGGACAAACACTGGGTCTACTACCCCGAGGAGAAGTACGTGTTCCAGAGGCTTAGCCTGCCCATGAACTTCGCTCCGTCACTCGTTCCGCCGGACACGAGTTCCATCCTGGTGGAGATTTCCGCATCGGAGGAGCGTCCAATAGACGAGAGCGCTGCCGTCGAGAGCACAATACGGGGGTTGATGGATGCGAAGCTGCTGCGCGCCGATGACGAACTGGCCGTGAGAGACATGCGAGTCATTGATCCCGCGTACGTCATCTACGATAGCCACCACCGCGAAGCCGTTGACACCATTCACGCGTATCTGCATAAGAACGACATCATAGCGTGTGGACGATTTGGCGACTGGGAGTACCTCAACATGGATCAGGCCATTCTCAGCGGGAAAAGAGCGGCGGAGGCCGCCACAGCATGATGAAGAGAGCAACCGCGGAAAGCAACCACGGCGCGCGCCACTCGCGACTGGTCGCAGTGATCGTGTTCGTCATCGGTGCAGCGCCCTGGCCGGTGCGCACCGCTACACCTTCGGAAGAGATGGGCGTTCCGGAACCCTACCTTCCCATCATTCAGCAATCCTACAGCATTCTGCTGAAAGGCAAGGACCTCACCCCAGAGAACCTGAAGCAGTACTTCGACCGTTGCTTTGTCGAGACGCTGAGGCACTTCAACATCTTTGAGTGCTGGGTGTGCGTCGACTGTCTCCACCGGGAAAAGGAGAAGAGCGGACAGAGCGTGAAAGTGGGCTATGGCTTCGGAGAGAAGCCTGCCGCGTGCCCCGTGTGCGGCAGTCGGGATTCGCTTTACCAGGTGGGCACATTCCAGGCACGCGCCTCCAAGGCGGGAGAGGCTTTCGAGAACGCTTTCCTATACCTGGCCAAGGTTCGATGGAAACTCGGCTTGGAGAAAGCGCCCCCATTCACGCAGACCCACGACTTTGCCCACACCGGAGGGAAATACGTCATCGAGGCAAAAGGCTCTCCGGAGACTCTCGAGGAGCCATCAGGCGAACCGATTGAGCTCCCCCGCGCGGGCATGTCCCGGACGGACACCATCAAGAAGGCCGAGAGCAACTACAAAGAATTCCAGCGCAAGAACCCGGGAGTGGAATTCTACATCATCACCAATGTCATGCCGGCCGACGGCAAGTCCAAAAACTATTCCAGCGAATTTCTCTCTCACGTCATCGACGTTACCAACCCCGACCAACTGACCCGCTGGGCGGAGCGCCTCTTGTCGCTCGACAGGTAGAGATTAGCGCTGCGCACCGCATCTCTCCCCAACACTTGGCGGATATTGACACAATTCTCGTCATTCACCTGTACTCTGCGCGCCGTTCCGGGGAACGGGACAGCGGCATTCACGCCATTGCTCTGCTTCTTCCCTGGTCACTGGGGTGAGCGTGCTATTGCGTCTGGTGAGAGGGACATCCCACCGCGACAACCATGACCGTGGGTCGGTCGGCCATACTGCGTCACTTCAATCTGGACCACGATCCCAAGTCCGTGCTGGGGGTTCTGAGCTCCAGTTTTGTCAAGTTTCTATTGAGGGAATCACTGGAGTTGTATCATAAGGAACCCAGTGCATCCTTTCGTAAATTCTTCGACATTAGACGCCGGATCGCTTCAGCGTCCGGTAGCTCACACAACGGACTACCGAGCGCCAAGAAAGGACATCTTTTCTCCCCTTTCAACCCGTGTTCGTGCCGAACACGGGTTGAAAGGGGAGAAAAGGAGGGTAGCCTCCATCGTGTAGCTGCCTGTGTGAGCTACCGGACGCTGAAGCGATCCGGCGTCCTTTTG
>Ga0210051_1000908_pt1 | contig 29179 bp, 39 predicted proteins | sample CryGey092014_all_FD_185464 | JGI IMG/M metagenome (GOLD analysis project Ga0210051, IMG submission 185464) | Groundwater microbial communities from aquifer - Crystal Geyser CG23_combo_of_CG06-09_8/20/14_all (SPAdes) (version 2) | ecosystem: Environmental > Aquatic > Deep subsurface > Groundwater...
GAAAGAAGGCAATCCCACACCCGAAGTGCTGTAATCCCATTCCACTTCACGCGTTGAAGGATTAACAGCAGAGATTAACCCAGCAGAATTGCCAGCGTAAATCATACCATCAGGACCAATAACCGGGCTGATAATGCCGGACAATTCAGGCATCATGCCGCCCTGGCAGGGAGGCAGAGGAGGCAAACCGCAAGACTGGCCAGAACCCGCACCACTATCAGACGGTCCGAGCTTCCAGTCAAGAGTCCCGTCAGGGAATAACACGATAAGGTAAGGGGCTGCGGCTAAAATAATATTGCCGTCACCGCTGATTACAGGAGTTCCAACGCGCATAACTCCAGTGTCATAAGTCCAGCGCAACTCACCACTAGGAGTGAATGAGTAAACTTTCCCGTCCTCACCGCAATGAGCATCACCCCCTCCAAGGTAAATGAAACCACTACTGTCAATGCTTGCAGGATAAGAAACGCACCCGCTAGTTTCATACTTCCATTTCAGAGTGCCATTAGGATTAATCGCGTAAAAATAATGGTCCCAGCTGCCCTGATAAATTGTCCCGTCAGAACCAATAGTCGGGCCGAACAAAGCATCACTGCCAACCTGAAACTCCCAAATTTCAGCACCATTCACAGAATTAAGGGCTCCGATAAAACTCTGGCCAGCAAAATATATTACTTTTTCATCATTTGAGAGTGCAGGCCCCTGAACACTATTATAATCCTCTTTCCACAATTCGCTGCCATCAGGATTCAGTGCAGTAATTCCCTCATCACTGCCAACGTAAATAACCCCATTACTTCCGATTATGACGCTGTTCGGAGGAGGAGCGCCCGCGTTGCCGCTGCCAGTTTTAATTTTCCACTTCAAATTGGCTTCAGCCGGGCCGCTCACATTGGCAAAACCTGTATGAAAATAATTCCCGCGGAACATTGTCCAGGGAATAGAATCCTCAGGAGCAGAAGCAGAGAATGAAGCATTAAATTCCCCTCCTGACTGCTCAGCAGCAGACGAATCAGGAAAAACCAGTAATTTAACTGTGCCGATAATAACAATTACTATTATGAAAATGATTAACCACTGCTGCCAAAATATTTTCTGCTTCATTGCCTGCACAATTTCAAGATTTTGTTGAAATATAAATATTTCATTCGCGAGCAGATTTTTAAATAAGCCAAGACTGACATTTTATTTATGAATAAGGCTGCATTCGTTGCTGTTCTAGTGCTTATTTGCGGATGCACAAATAATAATTATGACAATGTGAGCCCGAGTACTCTTACAATTTATCCTGTTTATGGAGGGGAGTGCACTGTGAATGAAGCGTGCACTGTGGAAGTTGCTGAAGCGTATGGAGGAAGCGAGCCTTACACTTTCCAGTCTGACTCTTACGCTACTGGTGCGCCTCCAATGGGAATGATTGTTTCAATGGACGGGACATTAACCGGGACTCCGACAATGGAAGGGGATTACGAGTTCGGCGTGTGCGTGACAGATGCCACAAGCACTTCAGAATGCACGCAGACAGAAGTGACAATTGCTCCTGACAACAGCGCTTCTGCAATTATTGACTCACTCACCTGCGCATTCATTAACTCAAACACTTACGGGAACGCTAAAGAATACAATTTCAGGATAACAGCGTCAGGCACAGCATCAGGCCCAGTAGGTGCTGAAATATATGTAAGCGGCGACATGAGAGGGGAAAACAGCGTAATACCAACCACTGTTATTGATTCATGGACTGGCGCGTCAGAACTCCAGCTGGCAGCCAGGGGTTCAGGCAATCCTCAAATTACTGGCTGGAGCATTACAGGAGTGAATGACATTACTGACTATTTCGGCGGAGCGCTCAGCCCTTGGGATACTTTTGAAGTGCACGTGTACGTATTCATTAATGACGGATTGGCGGCAAGCGATTACGCAACAGTCACTTGCGTAAGGCAATAAAAAAAAATTATTATTCTGTTAAATTAAATGTCCAGGTTATTGTGCCTGTTCCTGAATTATTTATGCTCTCGCATGCGAACATGTCTTCAGGAGGGTATTGGGTGAATGTTTTTGAGCCTGACAATTCAGCATCGTAAATTACGTATTCAATTATTGCCCCTTCAATTTCAATTTCAGAATCATCTCCGTAAGTGTAAGGGCTTATTCCAGCGCAGCCTGAAGTCGTTGTTCTAGTGAAATGCTCGGCCATAATGCCTGACATTGAAGGGTAATTCCATTCAATATCATATTTTCCATCACTTTTGACTGTAATAGTTGCTGTCACTTCATCAGTGTTTGAAGCACTAAATTCACGGTTATTACTAGTGTCTGTTGCAATTAACCCCTTGCTGCCAATTGGGGCTTCAGGATTTAAACAAGTCTGCATGTACTCGTAATGACTTGACATGTCTTCGCTGCCAGATAATGTGTAAGTTCCTGTCCCTTTATAGTGATAAACTGTTTCCCAGTTAAGCCATGATAATATGCCATTGTCCGCTTCTGCTGCAGTGTCAGGCACTAAGTTTACTGTAAAACTCTGCACAATGTCCAGCGTTTGAATGCACGTTTCATCCTCACCCAGTTCTTCATTGCAGTTGCAGGATACTTGATGGGATACCTGCACTGTTATGCTGCCTGCGCCCCCGCATAAGTCATGGCTGACTTCAGTTCCTCCTGCCTGTTCGCAGACAGTCCGCGGCATTAAGTTATAAGCGGGCGCGCAGCATATGCTGCACTCTTCCAATTCACTGCATAATAATTCTTCATGCCATACTCCTCCGTAGCCGTACTCTTCCCCGCATAACACCTGCGTTGTCTCAGCGCAGAAAGGGGTGCAGCAGCCGCTCTTGCATTCATCAACTTCTGAACAACTAGTTGCTGCAAAGGTTCCTCCTGCTTCCGCGCATGCCTGCTCGTTTTCCGCGCTTGTGCAGAATGGAACGCAGCAATTAACTGTCAGAGAATCCTGCTCATCAGCGCCCGGCACTGTTGTGCAGCCTAATGAGATTATTATTAAAATAAGCAATATTGCCTGATAATGTTCCATGAGTTAAAAAATTATAATATTCCAATAGCTAATAAACATTGCGCTCAAAATAATAGCTTCTTATTGAAATTATTGGCTGGGATGAATTTGAATAATCTTTATAAAAATTACGCTTATTGTTTAGTTTCATACAATGGCAAAGGGTTTCAGCATAGACAAGGACAAAATAATTAAAATATTGAAAGATTCGGCAATAAGCGCTTACACTGACGTTGTATGCTTGTCTGTTGCGAAAAACATTAATTCAATCGCACTCTTTAAAAAATTTGTAAGCGAGATTGAAAACCCTAATGATGTAATAATAAATTCTCTGGGAAAAACGACGATAACAATGTTACTGCACGAGAAATTATTGGAAAAAGCGAAAAACGTTTTCTCAAAAGAGATAAGGGACATAAATGTTAAAACCGGGGCAATTTTTTTAAAATGCCGTAAAGAGGTTAACACCACTCCTGGAATCACTGCTTACTTGTCATCATTATTCGCTGACAAGAATGTTGCAATTTATGAAATGATATCAACTTACACTGATTACGTAATAGTTATTAATGAGAAAGAAACCTTCAGAATGGCTTCATATATAAAAAAGAGTTTGGGGTGTTAAATTAAATGACTATACAGCAGGCAGTTAAAAAATTTTTAAGGGAGCAGAAAGTCAGGAAAATACTTAAAACCAGTGAGATTGGCGCAACAACAGACCTCATACTTTTTAACATAAAAAGGAACAGTTCCTCAATCGCTGCTTATGACAATTTAAAAGTGGAAATGATTAAGACAAGCAATCACATAAGGGGTGCTGCTGGCGAAAGGTATATTACAATACTTGTAAACGAGACTTTCTATGATTACATATTAAACATTTTCAGGGACAACATTATTTCTGTCCAGAAAAAGGTTGCATGCATATTACTTGACTGCTCGAACACTGACAATGTTTCAGGGATAATAACTTATATTACTTCACTGCTTGCGGAAAAAAATATTAATATGCACGAATTTTTCACAAGCCAGGATGACATGACTTTAATAATTGACGAAAGCAAAGCATTCGAATACGTTGATGAGCTTAAAAAGAAACTTAACGCTTAAATTCGTGGTTGTTAAAGAAAACTAAAATGTTTTAAATTCCTGATTATTTTTTTATTGTTTATGAAGTATTGGTTATTATTGGTTGTTGTTTTTTGCTGTGTTAATTTTGGTTGTTCTGAAATGACTAATGCGCAGGCACTGGCAGGGATTAAGGACTGCATATTGGATGTGCAGAACTGCGATTGTTCAATTTTTGAAGGGCATGAATCAGAGTGCGAGTCGCAGGTGAGTATTGGAAAAGCCTGCTTAATGGATTTGACTGCTCCTGAATGCAATGATATTGACTTAAGCATGCTGGATTTAAGCGCTGAAGGTGCTGAGTTAAAGGCATGGATTGAGGACACTGTCCATTCCTACCTGCCAAGCATTGAATCATGCGTGAATTTGGAAGCTGGCTGCGATTGTTCGCAGTTCCCTAAAGGGATTGACGAGTATTGCGAGAATTTCGGCACAAAACAATCAGCCTGCCTAAACGAGTACGATTTGGAGGCGTGCAATTTCCTAGAGAATCAGGATATTGAAGTATTCCCTTCGTGGACTCCTGCGTGGGTGAGGACTTTGCTGGAACCATTAGTCCGCCCTTTGGTTGAGTTCAGGCAGGAAATGATGAGAAGTGCGGCAATAGGTTCTGCCATGGCTTCAGTCGGGGAATGCTTTGCAGACCCTTACAATTGCGACTGTTCAAGCATTAATTATTATACTATTAGAAGCGACTGCGAGCACAGGGCTGACCTGATGAAGAATTGTTTGGATTACAGGGACTGCGCATTAAATGGCGAGTCGCCTGCTGACTGCGAAGGGAAGAATTACTGCACTGAATTGGTAAATATGCCTTTAGTGCCTGAAGCAACTCCTGATTTCATGAAACCTTTAATTGAACCAATAGTATTGCAGAACGTGTGCCCTATGATGACAGGGTGGCCTTATGATTATGGAAATTACGCAGCGTGCGAATAATCCATTTCACAAATTATTTCTTATGTAATTGCCTACCTGAATTGCCTTGTATGTTAGGCTTATCTCATCCTGCTCTAATCTTATCATGCCTAATTTAACTAATTTGTTCAATCCTGCCTCATAATCTTTTTTAGTAACTGCATCACTTATGTAGAAGTAAACTTTTTCAGAATTAATGCTTGAATTTGAGATTTGGTTGAAAATAATCATTGCATTCATATCACTGAGAACAGTAATTATTAAATTGTTAATCTCGTCATCACCTAATACTTGCTCTAAACTGCTGTCCATTAAATATTAAAAGAAATTATAGGGTTTAAAAAGTTTTTTTTAGTAAATGAATGGCAGTAATTTCTTGGTTTTCTTCATGTAATTCTTGTAGCCTTTAAGTTTCTCAGACAGGAGTGATTCCTCATACATTATCTTGAACAATACGATTACAATGTAAGGTATCAGCCATAATAGTGCGAAGTAAGCGGATGCCAATAATGGCAATCCTATCATGAATAGTATTCCTGCCAAATCCATGGGGTGCCTTATTAGTTTGTAAGCGCCGAAATCAATTAATTTATGCTTCTTCTTCACTTCTATCTTCGGCGAGTAATATTCGCCCAAGTTCCTGTTTGCAAGGTAAGTTAGGATTAAAATTATTAAGTAAATAGTCCATCCAATGTAATTGTAAATTTTATTAACTGCGTTGTCGAACAGTATTACTTCAAAGATTACTGTGCTTATCATAAAAACCTGCGCCAACACTATTGCAAGTGTTGTCCAGTGGGTTCCTTTCTTCTCAGCAAATTTGTACGATGGTATGAATCCCCTTGCTATGAACGTGACTGCCTGAAGCAACACTATTGTTACTATTGCATAAATGAATCTTACGTTGTCAATTAAATTAACCATTAATGAAATTATTGTCCCCAGTATTTAATAAGATTTTGCTATGAATAATTCCTCATGCCCTGTCTTATTGCAGTTAGGGCATTTTCCTGAGCCTTTCGAGTTAATGCTTGTGCCGAAACCCTCGTATCCCTCATTCAGGTTCACTAACGCGTTGTAGCATTTCTGGTTGCCGCACCAGTACATTTTGGCTATCTTCTTATTTTCCATAATGCCCTTGATTTCTTTCTTATTATTCGTGAATATTATTGAATCCTTTAATTTTTCCCGGCTCTTATCCAGCATGTCGTTTTGTATTTTGTCCAGCATTTTTCCAATACTTTTCAAATCATTAATTTTCATTGTCGTCTTAGCGTCACTGAACCTTGCGCGAATCACTAACTCCTTATTTTCAACTTCCCTTGGCCCGATTTCCATTCTTAAAGGCACTCCTTTGACCTCCCAGTCATTGAATTTCCTGCCTGGAGTTATGTCGCGCGCGTCCAGGTGCACCCTTAACCCTGAACTGGTTAATTCCTTTTTCACTTTCTCAGCTGCTTCCCATACCTGCTGCTCTTTGCCTTTGAATATTATTGGTATTATCACTATTTGTATTGGTGCAATTCTTGGCGGGAGTATTAATCCTTTATTGTCGCCGTGCTCTGAAATCATTGCTGCAAGGAATCTTCCGCCGTTCCCTGTGCATATCATCCATGCGTAATCCTCTTTGCCTTTCTCGTCCTTGAATTTTATGCCAAATTTTTTCGCGTATGCCTGGCCGAGATTATTCGCGCTTCCGTTCTCCATTACTTTCCCGTCAGGCAGCAAGGAGTAATACTCGTAAGCTCCGACTGCGCCGGGGAAGCATTCCCATACTGGCTTGTTAACCCTGAACGCTGGCAGTGCCAGCATTTCCTCAAACATGTAATCAAGAAATTTAACGTGCAGTAACAATTCCTTTTCTGCCTCTTTCTTAGTGGCATGGCAGGTGTGGATTTCGAACCAGTTAGTGATTTCCCTGTCCCTGATTAAGGGGCGGGTTTGCTTGGTTTCGTACCTGAAACTGCTGACTGTCTCGTACATCCTTATTGGCAAATCGTTGCGCGTCCTAACCCACTGCGCGTATAAAGGGTAAATTGCAGGCTCTCCTGTGGGGCGGAGCGCTCCCTGCACTTTGTCATCGCTTCCTGCAATGACTTTGTAACCTTCTTCCTTGAATCCTTCCCACCATACCTTGTTAATCTTGCAGTACTTCATGGGCACTATTTGCGGGAAGTACACTTCTTCTATTCCGTGCTCATTGAATAATTTGTCCCACTCGTTGCGCAAAAATTTCATTATTTTCAGGCCGTAAGGCATCCATACGAACATTCCTTTCATGTCATAACTTGTGTCAAGGATTCCTGCAGCGCTTAACACCTGATTATACCATTCGCTGAAATCTTCCTTACTCTTTATTACTTCGTAAGTGCTGTCTTCCCTTACCATATCTGAATTTTAAAAAAAGGACGGGATTTTATAAAACTTTCAATTCAGTTTCTTCTTCATCACTAATTCGCCGATTAATTTGCCTTCTAAATTGTGGATATTGCATTTTTTGATTAAATTTTTCCTGAAAATGAACCCTAACAAGTATTCCTGGCTCGTAATTTCAGGCCCTTTCTCTTCAGGATTAAACGGCGGGAGTATTGTGAATGTCCTGTTGTCTTTCAGCACTCCTTTAAGGAATACTCTTTTCCCTTTCAGGTACGGGTGCGTGTGCCCCATTATTAAATGCTTGGCATCAGGGGCGTAATCGTAATCCCCGTGCATGAACGCGCAATCATTAATTTTCATTAACGGGGGGAACATTTCATGGTCATGATTGCCCCTGAGAACTACTATTTTCACGACTTTGCTTAATTCTTTTTCAAAATTGTCAACTTTTTCGCCGCCCATTCCGAAGTTGAACAAGTCCCCTGCCACGATTAACAAGTCTGCTTTTGCATTTTTTACAATTTTTTTAGCTGAAGAGATTAAAGAGTTAATATTAGTGGTTTCGTCTGATAAGTGCAAATCACTTATGACTATTATTTTCTTGCTCCTGATTTTTAGCAGTACTGCCCCTGCATTTTTTATTATCTCTTCGTTCATTGTCTTACAATTATATTTGATTAAGGAAATCTTTATGAAGATTACGATAATACTTATAGATTATGGCTGACGAATTTGATGTTATAATCGCTGGCGCGAGTATTAGCGGATTATGCATGGCTAATTATTTGGCAAATAAGGGCATTAAAATTTTAATAGTTGATTTGAACAGGATTAAAAGCATTGGCGAGAGTGTTGGCGGTAAAATTTTGACTGAGGAAGCTGTTACTTTCCTGAAAAACACTTTCAATATCAGGATTCCTGCAAAATTTGTTGAGAAAAAAGTTGACAATACGAGCATTGGGCTGATTAAGGGCAGTGAATTATTAATAGGCACTGATTATTATATTATTAACAAGAAATTATTATCCTCTTACTTGTTGGGCAAAATTATTGACTCTGAAAACGTGACACTTCTTGAAAGGCATAACATTATAGGATTATTGGAGGATGACAGGTTAATTAATGGTTTGAAAATAAAGGATATGTCAAGAGGGATAGTTAAGGAAGTGAAGGCGAAAATTGTTGTCGATTCCAGCGGTTCGACTGCTTTTATCAGGAGAAAAGTCATGAAAAACCGCTTCTTTCCAAGGGATATTAACGAGTTTGACAAGGCTGTAGTGTATGAGGAAATTATAGAATTAAATGATGAAAAAATTAAGCATCCAATGTTTTATTTTGACCCTTCTAATTTGAAGTCAGGCTATTTCTGGATAATTCCTGAAGATGGCAGCAGGATTTGCGTGGGTATTGGGGTTCAGGGCAAAAGCGACAATATTAAGAAATTGTTCGATTCCTACAAGAACCAGTTAATTAGTTCTGAAAATGCCAAAATAATTGAAAAAGGCAGCGGCATTATCACTTTAAGGCGCCCTTTGAACAGTTTTGTTTACAAGAATGTCATGCTGGTTGGCAGCAGTGCGTGCCAGGTTAATCCCATCATTGTAAGGGATATTAGTTTCGGCATAAAAGGGGCTTACTATGCAAGCAAGGCTGTATTGAACGCGTTAAAGAGTGATGAAATTAAAACTTCAAATTTATGGGATTACAATATTAATTTTATGAGGGATGTCGGCGCAAGATGCGCTTTGCTTGAAGGTGTCAGGGATTTCTTTTCAAGTTTAAGCACTGAAACTTTTGATTTCATAATAATGAATGAAGTGATTACTTCCGGATTGATTGAAAATATAGGCACTAATTTAAGGAGAAGGGATGTTTTGTTTAATACTGCTAAATTATTCCTGAAACCAAGATTATTGCACAAAATTATCAAATTGTCAAATTACTCCAAGAGGATGGAGGAGTACTATAATAATTATCCTGCGTATGATGATTTTAACACTTGGAAAATTAAATTAAACAACGAATTAAAGAATATAAGAGAGTCATTCTTCGTTTAATTTCTTCATGACTTCGAAAGTTTCAGCGCACGCATTGCATTTGAATGTTTCAACCAAGTTAAAGCATAATTCTTCCTTGGCGCTGTAATCATCCTGCAAAGGGATAACACCCATGGAAGTCATATCTTCCCCGCACTTAGAGCATTTCATACCTAATACATTACACAATATATATGAGTATTTAAATATTACTCACCACTAACCAGTTCACAATATTTTCTTTGCAGAGTATAATCCAATAACTGCTTTCACAACTCCTTTCTTCGGAATGTTGTCCCTGCCAATAATTAAGCATCCTTTATTGTCGGTTTTTCCGATTAAGGCGTTGTTGAAGAATATTTTAACTCCTGAAATTTCTTTATTGTCCCTGTCAATTACTTTAAAAATAATATTGTTTTCTTTTTTCCTGATTTTAATCTCCATCCTTGAGCCTTCAGTGAATGCTTCGTTCAATTCGTCCAAGAAATTCATAATAAAATGTTATAATACTGCCAGCATTTATAAATAATCCTTGCCTTAATTTTTTTATTATGAATTCAAAGCAGGAGCGCGCTAAGAAGGCAATAATGAAAGTTTTGAACAGGGAAGTTTCCAGCCATGTTGAGGATTTTTCTGAAAAAATTGAAAGCATTGCAGGGAAATTAGTGCACCGCGGGAAGAGCATGAATTTGGACTTGTCCAAAATTATAGGTTTACTGCAGAGTTTAAGGATTGTCAGGAGGAAGAAGATAAAGAATCATGAGAAAAAATTAGTATTATCCATTATTATTGCTTCAATTATTGTCACAAGCATTGGATTATTTCTGAAAAGCTACCATAAAATTAAGGAAGGCAGCACTGCTGAGGAGAAGATAAGAATTTTTATTGAAAGTCTGGAATTGGACAAATTAAAAGATAATCCTGTTATTGCAAAAATCAGGAATGAAATTAAAGATTTAATGGTATAATACTGAAAATGATAGAAATTCGCGAAGATATTATTTCAAAGAGAATAGTTGTCATTAATGAAAACAGGAGATACAGGTATAAGAAAAAAGTCAGGTACGAGGTTGAACCTGGCGATGGATGCGTTTTCTGCCCAGGGAATGAGAATGAAACTCCTGCTGAAATCACGCGCACCGGCTCCAAAAATGAATGGAGCATAAGGGTTTTCAATAATAAATTCCCTATATTTGTTCCGCAAAAACCCACAAGCATTGGCAAAGGATTATACAATGCGTGGAAAGGGCACGGAGTTAATGAAATTATTGTCCTGACTCCAAAGCATAATGAGAGTCCTTTAAATTTCGGGCTGAAAAAGTGGTTTGAAATCCTGAAAATTTACAATGAAAGGACTGAGGAGAATTATAAAATGAAAGGCATTAATTACGTTTTAGTGCTTGAGAATCACGGCGTTAATTCAGGGGCAACTCTCCAGCACGCGCACGCGCAGTTAGTGTCTTTCCCTTTAATTCCGGAAGTTATCAAAAAGGAATCGGGCAGCTGCAAAAAAAAGTTGTGCTGCAAAATGATTGAAAAAGAATTAAAAAGCAACCGTTTAATCTTCAAGAACAAGGATTTCATAGTTTTTTCAAATTATGCAGGCAGGTTCCCTTTTGAAATCCATATTTATCCTTTCAGGCATGTTAAAAGCCTTGCAGTTTTAACTGATGACTGTATTCACTCGCTTGCGGAAGCGTTAATGATTGCCATGAAGGCTTACAAATCAGTTTTAAAGGAAATAGATTACAACATGGTTTTGCACACAGCGCCGAAAGGGAAGGATTATCATTTCCATATTGAAATTTATCCGCAAATTAACAGGTTCGGAAGCGTTGAATACGGCACTGACGTGAACATTAACACTGTCAGCCCTGAAACAAGCGCAAAAATGTTAAGAGATGCGTTAAGATGAGCATTGATGAATTATTAATTGACAAGAATATGAACCAGGTGATTAATTCATTAAATGAGACATTGGATGTTTTAAAGGATTTAACTCACCCTTTAAGGATTACTATGAATCCTGAAGAGAAGAAAAAGGATGAATTATTCAGGAGAGTCAGGGATTTAAGACTGGAAACTGAGAAATTAGTGCAGATAATGAATACTGACGATGCAAGGAAGGACTTGAAAACAATCAGGGAAATCACAAGCAAAGTTAAATCAATTGTTGAGGAAAAAAACCGCTTAAAAGAAGAAATAAGACTAATGAACGAAATCAAAGTTTAAGAACGTACTTATCAACTTTCTTCACAGCTTTCTCCCGCTCCTTCTGGTGGTTTGCCAAAAATATGTTTAACTTGTCCACCAATATTTGCTTTAATTCACCGGTGAGCATTTTCCCGCTCTTGTAATCCTCATAAATTTTTTTCAATTTAGTATCATTTTCTTCGAAAAAAGTAAGCCACTGGTAAGACACGTCAACATCAGGATTGCCTCCTTTCTTCCTGTGCTCTTCAACAGTTTCCCTGCCTCCGGAAAAAGCATACTTCATTACTTTCCTCCTTACTTCTTCAGGAGAATCAGTTGTGCAAACAGCGGCATTCGCCTCCGAAGAACTCATTTTCCCGCCAGGCCCTGTTAAAGGAGGAAGGAATACTGAATGAATAGCAGCAGGCTTGTAATAACCAATCTTAGGCAGCGCATCCCTTGCAACCCTAAAATGAGGGTCCTGGTCAATAGCGTAAGGTATTAAGCAGGGAATATTTTTCCCGGCCATTGCTGACGGGAGTATTGCAGGAACTGCCTGCATTGCAGTGTAAAAAATCTGCCCGATATTGTAACTGTTGTCAAAACCGAATGCTGCTTTAACTGTTGAAAAAGTTATTTTCTTAGCAATCCTGCACGCTTCCTTGTACATTAACCCTGCATGCTTAGTATCAATCAAGAATTTCGTCTTCTTAGGATTAAAACCAAGAGCTATAACATCCAGCATGTTCTCTTTCAAATAATTGGCAGTATCCTCAAAAGTTAATTTTTCCTTGAACAAGAATTTCTCCTCATCAGGGAACTGGAACCATAAATCCACATCAAACTTGTCCTGCAGCCACTTCGTGAACATCCAAGTAGTCAAATGCCCTATGTGGACAGGGCCTGAAGGGCTTCTCCCAGTGTATAAGAAGAATTTATTGCCTTTCTCGTACTCGTCAAGCACCCAGTTCAAATCCCTGTGCGAGAAAACTATTTTCCTCCTCAAATAAGGATGCAGTTCACCAGTGTGCTTCTTAATCCTGCTTAGTAATTTGTCAGTGATTTTTTCAGTGCCGAACTCTTTAATCAATTTCTCATAATCAATATCTCCTGACACTTCCCATGGTGTGACTTTCATAAACATTTTGAATATCCTGCGATTTTATAAAGGATAAGGTTCTTAAAAAGAACTTTCTCTTATCAATAGTTAGTTATGAAATTAATAAAAAATGTTAAAGGTTTTAAAGGTAATTTTATCGTGCCTGAAACAGTAACTGAAAAAGAGTATTTACTATTTGAATTAAGAGCCAATTACGCAGGCGAGAAATTAACCCATTTAAACGTTAAATTAAGGATGTATGGAATTAATTCCTTCAGCATGTACTACCTGCCTGAGGCAGTATTTAATAGAACTAGTTTGGACAGCATACCTGCTCTTAACATTACTGAAAAATTGGATAACGAAAATCTTGAAAAATTAGTTGACGAACTAAAAGCGCACAGCGGGATAGAAATTGAAGCTTACAAAATCCCGAAAAAATTATAAACAAAAAATTATCAATTCATACTATTATGAAAATGGGAAAAGATTACTTAATAACTCACAAGGAGAATGAAATATTATTCATTACTGACGAATTAAAAAAAGAGAACAATTTCTTTAAAAAATTAAAAAATGATACAATTTACAATTGCAGTATAGGCTGTGATACAATAAATAAATTTGTTATCATAGATTTTTATGAAAAAATATCACACCCCCAGCTTGAAAAAGTGCTGGGAAAAATAAAACAAGAATTCATAAAAAGCAGTTACAACGATTACAATTAAAAGAATTAAAAAAAAAACTTGTTAATTCCGATTATATTCATCATATGCTTTCTGTAATTAGACTAAAAACAAATATACTTATTAAAGTTTAATTTAGCTTCAGGGGAGAATTGAACTCCCGACCTCGTGCTTACAAGGCACGCGCTCTACCGCTGAGCTACTGAAGCAGGTTAATAAATATTGGTGACTTTTTGATTTTTAAAACTTAGTATCAGTAGAAATTGCTCAAAACGTAAGATAAGATTCCGTCGCGCAATCCTTTATTGCCTGTATTATCATAAGCGCTGATATTATCATTTGAAGGGTTCCATTTCAAAGTAATAATATAAACTTCTTTTTTATTACTTTCACTATTATCCTCACCTGCACCTGCCTGCCTCCTTAAGAAGTTCTCAATAATGGAGCATTGACCTTCCTTAGTCAAACCGCTTTCTATTTCAAAATTCCTTTCATCAGCGTAAAATTTAATCTGCACTGCTCCTTCCAGACTCATAATTAAAATGTAATGATTAAAAGTTATAAACTTTTTCATAAAAAAAAATTAAGAAAAAAAGAATAATTAAAAAAAAAGAGTGCGGGATTAAAAATCTTATTTCTTCATCATTTCCATATAGATTAGCCACAATCCTGATAATCCAACTAAAGCGTAAACTATAGTTGCAAGTATAGGAATGCTTCCTAAAAGCAGGTAAATTAAGTCCATGCCTGCCAATCCATATAAACCCCAGTTCAATGCTCCCACTATTACTAGTATGAGAGCAATCCAGTCAATAATTGATTTCTTAGCCATACTACCTAAAAACTCCCTAAAGGTTTATTAAAATATATCGACAAATGACTATAATCACTTGGACTGGGCGGGAATTGAACCCGCAGTTTCCTGCCTGCCAGACAGGCGCCATACCACTAGACCACCAGCCCTTAATTTTTTCACATTTTTACTATACTTACCAAACTTTTAACGCCTATGATGACAAGCAAAAACTGGCTGATGCCCGCGAATAATCCGTAAGTTATGCTGATTATTGTTAAAATGCTTGCCATTAAATCCAATAAACCCAATCCAGTGAATAACACGTCCCTGCTTATTAATAAAGTCCACAAGCCCTTCAAACCCAATAATGTTAAAAATATTATGCTAAAACCTGCAAAACTTTTCGTGTAAATAGTTGCAAGCGAGAAGAAAACGCTCGCCAAATCCAGCAATCCGAGGAATAATATCATTTTTTCAACCTTTTATTATAAACGTAAGCAGCAAGGAATGAAATGAATACTTGCAGGATTATTATTTTCGAATTCAGCAAAGCTTCCGCGTCAGTAAGCGAGGAATAAGAATACACAAAAGTTGACAATACAATGCTTAATAATTCAATTAAGGAATAAATTATAAGCAGCACTAATACGTATTCAACAATTTTTTTCATAATATTATTTTTGAAATAAGCATATTAATAAAAAAGTGTCGGTGGCGAGATTTGGACTCGCGGCCTCTACGTTACCCAGTTTATTAGTGCTGACTCATCATCTTTAAGTCAATCAGAGCTCACAAGAGCAATCCTTATGAGCGTAGCGCTCCACCAGGCTGAGCTACACCGACGCAATAAATTAAATTGTATGTTTTGAATTTAAAAAGTTAATCCTTATAACTTAATTGTTGTGGAATAATAACATAATTGTTTTAAAATGCGGATTAAAAATATTAGTTAATGGTTTACAAAGCAGCAATTATCGGGTGCCACGGGGTTGGGAAGACAACTCTTGCAAAAAGACTGGAAAATAAGGGTTTTAAGGTTTTTAATGAAGCTGTTATTAACAAATTTACCGGCAAAAATTTCTTCCTTAATGAGGTTCAAATGATAAATGACAATATTCTGATTAATGAGGCAATAGGCAGGGAAGAAAGTGTCAGTATCAGCGACAGGTTCGCATTCCTTGACATTCTTATTTACGTTGAAGGCTTTTACGAGCTCGGATGGATTACTGCTGAGCAGAGAAGAATCCTTTACTTCCTGGTGAATCACGCGGGGCATGACTGGATTTTTCCTGAAAAATTATTATGCATGAATGATGACAAGCAGCTAATCATTGACAATATCCGCAGGAGGGGCAGGAAAGGTTTAAAGGAAAGTGATGAAAAATACTTGGACACTATCCACGGATTGTTCGAGAAGTTTTACAGCAATGAATTAATTTTTGAGCATTTGAACCCTGAACTTGGAGAAAAAATTATGAGAATCCCGAAGCATTTAATAAAAGGCATGGATGACTTGAATAAAGTGATGAAATTATTGGAGGAATAAATCAATGTTTTTAACCAGCCACTTAATGATAGCATTCATATTATACAAAGTGCTGCACTTGGATGCTAATGTTTGGCTGTTCCTTTTTTTCAGCATCCTGCCTGATGCTTCCTGGCCTTTCTATAATAATCACAGGAAAGAGTCATGGTTTCATACTGTCTTAACATTTTCATGGACTTTATTCTTTTACCCTTACTGGATTGCAGTATTGTCCCATTTCGTTGCAGACTTCTTCTTCGGCGGAATCAGGCTAACTCCATGGAGCAAAAAAAGAATAGGAATAATCAGCAGGAAAGGAAAACCAGTAAGCAGGAAGTATTCAGTGCCTGAAAGAATACGAAAGCACTTGGTGACAAAATACTTCAACCACCCATTGTATGCCTTATTAGAAATAGTATTGTTAATTGTTACAATTGTTTTAGTAATAATTTAAGCGTATTTGAAGCTTGGAGGTGGATAATCCCCAAAGTCATGCTTATCTAAGTGCTCGTGTGAGTTGTCCACGTGCTCATTTACTTTATTAGTCCACGCTTCCTCTTCTTTTTTCCTTTCTTTTGGGTTCTCTATTGCCTTCTCACTTTTTGAGAATGCATCAGAGCATGAAACGTACGCATCAAAAGCAGCTCTGACTGCAATAACCCCAGCAGCAGCTCTCGCAACAGGACCCCCTTCTAATATAAAAAAGCCTGTAGCGAGCGCGGCACCTATTGCACTAAAGCAATCAAAATAATCATAGGGCTTAACAGGTTTCACATCGCAAGTGTTAACTACATGTACTGGCGCTATGCCTAATGCATTTTCTAAATCATCATAATTTTCTTTAGGCAGATTGTCATTAAAATTCAAGCAATTGCGGAAATAAAGCGCCCATGCAAAAAGGTATCCTGTCTTGTTTTCTTCCCTTTGGATTAAATTTTCCAATCTCGGCAATTGGCTGACTTTCTCGCGTATGGAAAAATCCGGGCTGCCCTGCCTGCCTTCTCTTAATCCATAATTTATCCAATGGTCTAATGCAGCATGATAATTTTTCTGCCCGAAAGCATTCTGCAAATCAACATGGGAATCTAAATAAAATTTTGGGCTGAATTCTAAGCAGCTTTGCCTGCCTTCGTTTATTCCATAAACATGCCAGTGGTCGATTGCGGCTAAAAAATTGTTCTGCCCGAAAGCATTAACTAAATCAACATGGGCATTCAGATAATAACTTACATTAAAACAAGGAGAGCTTGCCCTTCCTTCATTCCTGCCGTAAAACATCCAATGGCCTGCAGCTTCTCGGTAATTATTAATCCCAAATGCCCGAATCAAATCATCATGTTTAAGCAAATAAAATGCTGGATTAAAGATTGGACGAAGCTTATAAGTTTTATCAGGTAAAGGCATGTAAAAAAATGAATAATTCATAATTTAAAAATATTTTTCATTATTTGTTTAATTCAAGCAAGTGCTCGTATTGCCAGTCCCGTTCTTTGGCAACTGCTGAGTCTGCATCAGAGGGTTTGCTTGCTCTGTGAATCGCCTGCAAAGCGTAAATTGCAGCACCAATAGAGTGGGTTGTGACGTGCGCAGTTGCCACTGCCTGCCCTGCTGCTCTTGCTGCAGAACGGGCAGCATTATCTTCCCCTGCTTCACGGGCAGACGCATGGGAATCAAGCGATGCTTTGCGTATGACGCTCATTTTGAACTCGCCAGTGCAAATCCAATCCTTCAAAATTTCAATTGCCTTCCTCGGGCGCTTATCTTTTGGATATTTTTTTTCAAAATAAGGAAGGACTCGCTCGGCGCAGTCAATTGCCCAGACTGCCAATATCTTCTTATCAGTCTTTTTCACAAGATTCACAATTCTTTCATCTTTTCTGTATTGCAAAAGTGAAAATTTGGATTTATTATCCATAATCAGAACAAACCCTTAATGCTTTAAAAAAATGTTCGAGCCCGAGGGGATTTGAACCCCCGACCCTCTGAGTAGGACGCGATTAGTTTTCTTCATAATTACAACATGAGTAATTATCATAATTCAAAAACAAAAGTATTTAAATTATAATATATACTTCTATTACATGGATGCAAATTTAGAAAATCAACTAAGAATCTTAAAAAAAGAAAATCCAAAGATTGAAAAATCTAAGATATATAATCCAATAAAAGATTCTAAATATCAAAACTGTGACTGTGATAGCTGTGTTTGTGATGCTCCTAGTTGTGACAGTTGTGTGTGCGATAGTAGTTGTGACTCCTGCTATACTTGTGATAGTACTTACAACCTATGAAAATCATAAATAAAAACAATTTTATGATATTTTCTAAAGATTTTTATAATTATGATTATAATAAATTTTACGAATTTATTAACAATTTTTTTGAGAGTCCTAATAATATTAAAGTCAAAATTTATTTTCTAAATTCGTTAAATCAATTTAATTTTTTTAATCCTTATGGAAAATTTGAAAAATGGAAATGTGGATTTATGACAAATAACATTATTTTTGTTTTTTCTCCTGAAATTATTGAAAAATTAACAATACACAAAAAAGAAGAAATCCCTGAAATAATAGTACATGAATTAAGTCATTTATTTTACAACAATTTAGGATTCAGAAATATAACTTTACTTAATGAAGGAATTGCTACTTATTTAATTTATTTATTCAAGAATAAAACATTAAAAACTAATCAAAAGTTGGATTTGTCGAAAATAAACATTATCAACCCAAATATACCCAAAAAAACATATTACCCAGTTGGTTTAGATATAATTAATAAAATTATTTCCAAGCATAAAAAAGAAAAGTTATTTGATTTTCTTAAAAAAATTAAAAGTTTTTCAGATCATAAAATAATAAGCACATTCCAAAAAGAATTTTCTAATTAAAATATTTTAAAAAATTCTTTGATATTAAGTTTTTAAATATTGTTTCTAATTTTTTCTTTAAAATATTATCTTCATAATTATCTAATATTTCTTTAGGATTAAAATAATCTAATTTTTTCAAAGTTAAAATAAAATTTTTTAAGTCCTTATTAACAAACAACAAAGAACCTGAATTAAAAAAAGTATATTTTTCTTTCTTTTCTTCTCTATACTTAATAGTGTCACTTAAAATATATTTTTTATCAAGATCTATTTCACTATTATTTGGACTAATTTTATTTTTAAGTTTTATACTGTTAATCATTCTTGGATCTTTTCTATTTAATGATTCTCCTTTTTTAAATCCATTAAACTTACACCCCCCATTACACAATTTAACAACATCACAATCAAAACACTCAATAGGCAAATACACACCTGTTCTAAAATCTTCAAATCTTTCCCAAATATCATTAAATTCTTCTTCCAGAATATTTCCAGAAGAAAAAGGAGATTGGATACATGATCTTACATTACCTTTATAATCTATTGCAATAGTGGTTTTTCCTGTAGTACATGGTCTTTTAAATAATGACATACTTTCCATTATTATTTTTTCAGGAATAAAACACAAAGGTATAGTTTGAATGGAATCAATCTGAATACCAAAATTTTCTTTCAATTTATTTAGTTGATTAAAAAGTAAAATAAGATCATTAGACTCTAAAGAATAATTATTATTAAATTCAATTGGGGGATTAGAAACAGGCGTTGCTGCAAATTTAGATACTCCATATCTTTTATATAAAAATTCACCTTCCTCATAAATTGAATCTAGATTAAATTTTGAAACAACCATATTAACAGCCAGAGGAATCGAAGTATTATTTTTTATAAAATTCAAATTAGAATAAAAATAATCCAAATCCTTAGCTCCATTTATAAACTCATACTTTTCTTTCAAAAAATGAGGTAAAGAAACCAATAGACCAAATTTTTTTTTAAATTCTAATAAAGTTTCTAAATTTTTGGGGGTGGATTGTGATAAATTAGTATTTACTCCAATTCCAATATTCTTGTCTAATTTTTTAACAAAATTTTGCAATACACCCATATTTAAGAATGGTTCTCCTCCTGTTAATGTTACAGAAAAAGGTTTAATTTCATAATGTATTTTATCAATTATTTTGTCTGAATTTTGAATAGTCATATATGCATTTTTTATTTTATTAACCTGCCAAGAATTATAACAATAAAAACACTGATGATTACATGCTTCCGTTAATTCTATTTGAGCATTTAAGGGATGTTTTAGATTAATCATCTAAATCTATGCAAAAAGTTCTAGTTTATAAAAGTAATGTTGAAGCCCGAGGGGATTTGAACCCCCGACCCTCTGAAAAAGATTTGATTTTTAATATTTGAATCTTTTTTCGTAATCTTTATGATTAAACCATTCAAGTATTACACTGATTATCATTACTTCATTTGCTTGGATTGTATATATTAATCTCCAGCTGCTTGGCAAGTCATATTTCCACAGATTATTAACATTAAATTTGGTGAGATATTCTTTTGGCCAAAGCCTCTTTGGAATATGAATACCGCATGCTGGATTTTCTTTCAAATCTTTAATTGCCCTATTAATAAAATCAAATAATTGCTTGTCTTCATACTTTCCTGATTTGAGTTCTCCAAATAAGTTTTCTGTCTTTTTGTCTATGAAAGTAACATTGTTGATTTTATCTCTCACCTTATTTCAACACCTTCTTTTAACAATTTTTTAACTCCTTCAGGATCCCAAATCCAAACTATTTTATTATTTTTATCAATTCCAATTTTATTAGATTCTTCTAAATAATCAATTATTACTTTGAAAGTTTGATACATCATTTTCTTAGGTAATTTCTTCCACAATTGATAAGGACCAAACTCACCACTATATTTTTCTATAGTTTTCTCTACCATAAGAACAGATTCCAGTGTTGGACTATGCAAAACAGTTTCACTCATACTTATTATATAAGTATATATAATATATAAACTTTTCTAAATAGTGAGCCCGAGGGGATTTGAACCCCCAACCCTCTCATACAGACGCGATTTATTGATTTCTTCATTTAATTTCACCAATTATTAACTAATTAGATAATAAACATGCAAGTTAAAAAGACATTGGAATTTATTTTTTAAGAAGTTCTACAATTATTATATAATCTTTATCATATTTGATTTTAACATAAAAACCATCAAAAAACTCAGATTTTTCTGTTAAACACTTTTTAATAGTAGTAATGTTAAATTTTCCAATTCCATGAATATGAATAAAATTTACTCCATATTGCTTTGAAATTTTTAACTTTGATGTTATGTTATCAATGATTTGTTTTTCATCCATTCCCGAATGAACAAAAACAGTTAACATTGATCTTCCAACAATACCTTCATATAATTGAGTAAATTGTTCAGGTGAAGAATTATAAAGGGGCATAAGAAAATTATCAAAATATCCTGCTGTACATAAATTTGCAAAATTATTTCCCCTGTCTCCAAATCTTGTTATTAAATCTCTTTTGAGATTTATTATATTTTCACCTTTCATAAAAATTTCTCTTATATATAATGAACCTTCAAGTATTTCAAGATCTGAAATAGAAATTATAGGTTTAAAAAATTGTATTATCCCTAAATTTTTTTTCTCTTTATTATATACATATAAATTTTCCAACAATGTTGATGCTTTCTTTTCTAATAAAGGGTTATCAGTATTGAGATATTCTTGGATTAGTGGTTTTAATTTTTCTTGCTCATCATCTGACATATTATCAATTAACAAGTTTAATTCTTTTTTTTCTTCATCAATATAATAAAGTGGTTTTTGTGTAATTCCTTCCTTAATTTGTTTAGACTTCTTTTCTTTATTTTCAACTTTATTTAAAGAATTAGTATTATTAGAATTAATTACAACATTGTTGACAAAAAGAGGAGAATTAATTTCAATGTGGAATATTGATTTTAATTTATCTAACCAACTCATTTTATTCCTTTGAAAGTTTCATCAAAGAAATTAGGTCATTTTTGATGAATACTTCTGAACCTCTCTTTACTCCTCCGAATTCTTCAAATGAAACCTCACTACCTGTAGAATCAACAACTTTCTGAGTTGGATTATCTTTTTCTACTATTTTTCCTTCTTCATCCACTTTTTTATTTAATAAATCAAGAACCTGCTCTTTAGCAGAATTATCAAATATCATTCTTACATTTTCCATAGTTTAAACTAAAAATCAGGGGTTTTTAAGATTTACTAATATTGAGCCCGAGGGGATTTGAACCCCCGACCCTCTCTTACACGCTTGATTATTTAGTTTAATACTTAAAATTAATATTCCTTATTCACTTAAATCAATAGTGAAATATATTCATGTATGCTAGATAAGACAAACTTTAATGCCATTCTTCTCAAATAATTTTCTTGTTATTCCTTGTTTCCCGCATGAAGGTGAACCATTCTTCAAATATGCTTTTTTAACACCCAACATTTTTGCAATCTTCAAAGCTTTTTTAGCACCATTTAAATAAAAATTAGTATAATCCTTGCCATCTTTCCCAATTACTTTATTTCCTTCTAAATGACATGCACATCGTGGTGTTGGAAGGCCTCCTAATTGTTCAGGACAAATAGGAAATAAATCGTATTTACCAAAAAATTTGTATATAATTTTCTTTCTAAATGATCTAGCACGATATTGGCATGGAATGCCAAGACTGCACATACTTATAATAACTTTTTCTTTTTCCATTATATCACTTCATTAATTCAAAAAATAGTTCATCATTCTCTAAATCTTCTTCTGATAATACTTTAATACCTTTCTTTATTAATAAAGCAGTAGTCACTCCTTCACCAGGAACAGTACTTCTTTCTTTCAATCCTCCTTGAGTAATTCTAGTGCCACATGAAGGACTTCCTTGTTTAAGAATAACTGTTGATATTTTAAAATCATTAACAAGTTTTAAAGTCAAATTTGCACCATGAATATATTCTTTAGTTACGTCTCCTCTATTATCTGTTTTTAAAAAAGCCATCCCTTTTATTACATCAATACCTTTACTTGTTGTTATCCTAGCACCACTTCTTGGAGTTGGAAGACCTCCTAATTGCTCAGGACAAACAGGAATAGCTTTCCCTTTTTTGATTAATTCAATAACCCTCTTATTTGGTTTTGATTCCCCTTTATAATTACAATCAATACCTGCCAAACACATACTTACCAATATCATATAAACTATAACAAAAAGAGAAGTATTTTAAATTTTTAGTATTTCTTAATAAATTCTTTAAATCCAGGATATAAAACATCTCTTAAATTTCTAGGTCTAAACTTCAACATTCCTCTATCATCAAAACCCTTAATAACATAGTTATATAATTCATCTTTAAGTTCATAATTATTTTTTAATCTTTTTTCAAGGTCCCATTGGACCAAGAGCCTAAATGGTCTAGGTTCTTTTCGTCTGTACCTACATGAATTATCTCCATTAATCACATCATAAAATATATTATCAACATGTTTTTGCAAAATATCTTCATCAACTCTTGCCAAAGGTCTTATTATCTCAAGATTGTCTAAAGGAAATTCCCTTATTGGATCATCTGTTGCAACTAATCCTTCTTCAACAAGTTTAGATAAAAGACTAATATCTATACTATTATTAGAAATATATTCTTTCATTAAATGTCCATCATAACTCTTATTCTTCATTTTAGTTATATCATGATAATATTTATGAGTCCAATAACATTTCATCATTGAAGTAATCATATCATCTTTGTGTTGAGCAATCACAATTTTACCTTTACCTGACTTCGAAAAAAACTGTTGGAAAGCAGTTAATTTAAGATTATAACAAGTAGTACATGCAGATTGATTATCAGGAACATCCAACAAATAATTTAACTTATTTTGAATATCTTTTTTTTCATTTTCTGAAAAAACATTAATAAAATCATTATCATATATTGAAATTATTTTTGCATCAAAGCCACTTTTATCAATATTATATTTGATTTTTGTAGCATCAAACCCTGCATCCCCAACATCAACAATTATAGGAATAACATTATAACCCATATCCCTCAAAATAAAACATGCAACAACACTATCTTTTCCACCAGACAAACCTACATACGCAGTTTCTCCATTATCTAATAAACTATATTTATCAATTATGAATTGAACATTATCAATAATTTTTTCCATAACAAAACAAATGAAAAAAATTCCTTTAAAAAAGTTATGAAAATAATGGGCCTGAGGGGATTTGAACCCCCGACCCCCCAAAAGAGACGCTATTTATTTATATATTAAATATATATTTTATTAAGTAGGAAAAAATTAAAAAATCTACGTATCGAAAAGAATATATAGTGCAAAAAATATTATATATTTATGAATAAATATTTACCTACCCTTAGATCTGCTTTAAAAGACCCTGTTATTTCTAATTTGGATTGCATTTGTCCATCAAATAAACAAGTATTAGAAGATATTGTAAGTCATTTACCAGATAATGCAATTATAAGCGAGTGGAAATATACAATAGGCAATGTAAAATATTTATACCATATACATACAAATGGAATTAATAAAAAATTGAATGAAGCATATATTAATAATGTAAGGGGTGGAAACCCAAAACTAACTAAAATATATTCTAAAAAAGAATTAAAAAAAATTATTGAATTATTTAAAGATTATCCTCAATAAATTTATAAAATTCTTTATTTACATAACTTGGTTTGAAAACTATATCACTAACAATTAAATTACCTACACAACTTATTTTACATTCATTCTCAAGAAAATTTGCAATTTCCATTTGCATATTTTTATTGTTTATAATTGTATAAAATTCTTCTTTTTCTCGTGAAATACTTAAAAAGTAAGTATTGTTTAAGTTGTATTTTAATTTTAATACTTCTTCTGTTTTAACAATAAGGACTGGATCTAACCAAGGAAATGGTCCATTCTCGTTACCTTCTCTAATGATATCTATTAAATTGGTTAAATTACTTGGTTTTTTTACAGGTATAATTAAATCTAATTCATTATTTACAATAGTTACTCCTAGTGGTTTAGCAATTGCTTCCTCAATAGGTATTATTTCAAAATAAGAATTTAGAAATATTGCTTTTTTATATTCTTCTTTAAATTCTGGTTTTTTAAAATATTCTGGTTTACTCAGATAATAAGTATATCTAGGTAAAATTTCATAATTTGCATTAATATTTTTAACAAAATAATCTAAATGTTCTTTACTATCATGCAAAAAGTGAACAATAACCGCTGATTGAGGCAAAGAATTTTCAGATTGGATTAAGTTTACTCCTGTTATTTTTTTATTGGCAATAAAGTCTCTGGCTATACTCATTATATAATTATATTCATTTTTGCTAAAATAATTTGTTTTTATTTCAAACATAAAACTTAATTGGAAAATTTTTATTTAAAAATATTATGACTGTGAGCCCGAGGGGATTTGAACCCCCGACCCTCTCTTACACGCTTGATTAGTTGCTTTCATGATTGGACACATTATTAACTAATTAAATAATAATGTCCAAGACATATAAAAGCATTGGATTAAGAAAATCTTTTATTTATATACTAATTAGAATTAGTATGAATTTATTACTGACATCTCAAGGATTAACAAGTAAAAAGATAATTAATAGTGTAAAAAAAATATTACACAAACCATTATCTATATATAAAGTGGTTATGTTATCTTCTGGTCCGAGGAATGAAAAAGTTCTAGGTTATATTAACAAGTTTAAAGAACCATTAATTAGAATTGGTCTAAAAGAAAATAATATAAAAATTATATTCCTAAATGAGGAAAATAAGATTAATCTTTCTAATTTTGATATAATTTTTGTTTGTGGTGGAAATACTTATGCTTATCTTTATTATATTAAAAAACTTGGACTTGACAAATTTATTAAACAATTTATTAAGAGCAATAAATTATACATAGGTGTAAGTGCAGGAAGTATGCTTGTAGGACCTACAATAGATTATGATGATTCAGAGGATAAATTTGGTATAAAAGATTCTTATGGATTAAATCTAATTGATATTGTTATTTTTCCTCACTATTCTAAAGACAAAGAAAAAAAGTTCAAAAAGTTAAAGAACCAGTTTAAAAAAGTAATCCCTTTGAAAGATAATCAAGCTGTATTAGTGACAGATAAAACAATAGAAATAATCTAAATGTTCTTATTAACAGTATAATTAGAACTCATTCCTATTATCGTGGATGTTATTCCTTTTATATTTTTGCAGTATTCTATTGCTTTTTGAGGTAATTCATCTATTGTAATGTTAAGGTTTTTGCAGATATTATCTAAATACTGTGAGTTATAATTATCCTGAAAATACTGTTTTTGTTTATCATTTGATAATAAAACTTGTAGAGATTTTCCAGAAAGAATTCCTCTTGCAAGAGGGCTACGAACAAATACTGCAACATTATATTCAATTGCTTTGGGAATAATTTCTTTCAATGCCCAATTTTGAAGTAAGTTCATTGGCATTTCCAAACAATCTATTCTTCCTGATTCAATTATTAAATCCAAATTATTGTTGTAATTATCTGGAATTGAAATTCCAATTGCTTTTACTTTTCCGATGTTTTTGATATCATCAAGATGAGACAACACCTTACCACTTTTCCTATTCCAAGAAGGATGCCAATTATGTAGCAACAAAACATCTATTGTTTCACGATTCAAATTATTAAGTGAAACATTAATATAATCATCCATCCTTTTTCTTGAATAATATTTATTAATATCACATTTGTTTACTGGCTTTCTTATGGCAGGAAGTTTTGTCATTATTACAACATCATTTATTGAACTTAACGCTTTTTCACTCGAACCATTTCCATACACAGGAGCAGTGTCAAAAAAATTAATTCCTTTCTTAACAGCATATTTAAATAAGTTCACTCTGTAGCTATGCGAATACTGTTTCCCCCAATCTCCAGATACTCCCCAAGTCCCAAAACATAATTCAGAAACAATTATCCCAGTGTTTGAAATTTCATTGTATTTCATTTGTGCTCACTTATAATATTCTGATAAATTGTTTTAAAATATTTTTGAATATTAATTTTGTTCCTCTCATCACGCATTGTAACTATTTTTCCATCAGGAAATCCAAAATTAACATCTAAAACATTAGAATTATGAAATACTCCTCCTCTTGGATGACCAAAAACTCTTAATGGAAAACCTTCACTGTTTAAAGTATTATTCAAGAATCTCCTTATATCATATGAATAAGTATCTTGTACATCCATAGGATAAAAATAACCTTGAGTCTCATCATAATCATATATATTTTTTACAGCTGTTTTGAACTCATCAGGTTCAAATACAAGTTCATTCATATTTTTTTCTGCTTGACCATAAATGTACAATTGTTTAACAAAATGATTCATTTCTAACTGCTCAAAAATCCATTTACGAAGTTCCAAAACATCATCTTTATTATATTTAGTTAACATTGATGAAAAAGCTAACTTTTCCTTATCTTTTTCATATTCTTCAAGAACATTAATAATTGACGTTGGAATTCTATGATTAAGAAAATTATCATATAAATATTTTCCTCTTGAGTTAAGAAGATAATCATTATGTTTTGGATTAAGAGATTCGAGTTTAAGTACAAGGTTAACTTCTAACTCATGAAGTGATTTTGCCAATTCTTTAGTTATTTTAGTAGTATTAGTGTAAGTAATTACTTCAAGGTTACTGTTTCTAGCCATTTTTACATAATCTATAAAAGTTTTAGGATAAAATAGAGGTTCTCCTTCACTGCATAGAAAAATTACTTTACCTCCTAATTCTCCAAATTGTTTTATTATCTCCTTCGTTTCATTTTGTGTAATTTTAGGGATATTAATATCCACTCCAAATCTATCATCTTTACCATGTGAGGTAAAGCAATATTTGCACATTATATTACATGGAGAAGGAATATTAATATCCAAAACTGCTGGAATATATTTTTTATTATCAATGGTTTGAAGTTCCTTTTTTTTAAATTTGTAGCAATCAATTGTGGGGAGATTAAATATTTGATTATTTCTTTCAAAATTAAATCCTTTTTCAGAATCAATTATGTTAATTTCTGAAAGTATCATTGCTCTTCACCTAAGATTTTCTCCAAATCAAATAAGTGAATTCCAGTTTCTTTTCCTATAATATTAATATTTTTTTTAGATAGTGAGAAAAAAATATTGTTTTTCTGTGCCCAATTAAATACTATTGGTTCTTGTATTGATTGGTTCATTCGCAATTCTCTTACTTTTTGTATGTCATATGTTTTTTGTTTTAGATTATTTTTTAAGTATCTTATTGCTTTATTATAATTTTTCTCAAATATTAATATTTCCTGATTAAGTATATTATCATAAGGTAAAAATTCTTTTATTATATTCAAATCAGTGTCGTTATTCTTTATTCTAACTAACACATTTTTTAATAATTTCCTAGTCTCTCCATTTGCACCTCTTGGTCCAGGTAAAATATCTTGCAAAAATAATTTTTGTAATGCCCTTAACTGATCCGAAATATAATTTGATAACGGTTCCTCAAATGAGATTTGTTTACTTAATTTTTTTTTAATATTTAATAATTCTTCTGTTTCGAAAACATTTTTATATTCGTTGATAGCCATATTAAGTCTTTCTAAGCACATACCTGAATCAACAAGGGAAGTAATAGTATTATTACAAATATAAGACAGATTCCATAATTCGCAAAAAATTTTTGGAGTTTCATAATTGATTTCTATTCTATCTCCAGAATACTTTCCCCCTTTTAAATGCCAAATAAGATTTTCGCGGGGCAGATAATGAATTTTTAAGTTTGTTGATTCAACTAATTCTTTAAGAGGGGACGGCGTTGCAACATTAATACTAATTTTTGAAGAATCAATTTTTGAAGTTATAAAATAAATGGCATCTTCAAATAATTGAAAGTTGTTTGCATGAAAATCAAATAGTTCAAGCATTTCAAAAAAAGTTAGGTGCTTTGGTGAAAATCCAATACGATAATTACTATCTCTTCTCAAGCAATATTGTAATCTAACAATTTTATTTAATTCAGGTTCTGGAATTCTGTTCCCTTTAAAATATTGCTCAAAATAATTTCCACCACATATAGGAAAAAGTAAATCTTTTACTGGAGAAACAAGAGAAGTATTAATTTGGGATTTATATCCAAATGACGTAAAAAACGAAAAAAATCTTTTTGAGTTTCACCCAATGATTCAGACATAATATCCAATTTAGAAAATTAGTTTTATAAAGATTTCTAATTTATGAGCCCGGGGGGATTTGAACCCCCGACCCTCTGCTTAAGAGGCAGATGCTCTTCCAGACTAAGCTACGAGCCCATTCATATCTTAATACTAATTGTTATGAAGAATTTATTTATTTTAAAAGATTTACTTTTCAC
>Ga0210051_1000911_pt1 | contig 29127 bp, 21 predicted proteins | sample CryGey092014_all_FD_185464 | JGI IMG/M metagenome (GOLD analysis project Ga0210051, IMG submission 185464) | Groundwater microbial communities from aquifer - Crystal Geyser CG23_combo_of_CG06-09_8/20/14_all (SPAdes) (version 2) | ecosystem: Environmental > Aquatic > Deep subsurface > Groundwater...
GCGCGAACCTAACCTTCCCCCGGAACAAGTCCGGGGGGATTGCCATTACCGAATCAAACTGTCAAATAGCATAACCCCCCACTACCTTTTCGGGAACTATGGGACAGTATTTTTGACCACCTACTTATACGCTGCCAAACCGGTTGGCATGCATTGTGCGTGCACAGGATTGGGCATGCGCTGCCAGCGCAATCGTGACGTCGCCGTCGGCTGACAGCCGTTGGTGGCAGGATCGCCAGCAACACATGAGCTTATGGCATCGCCGCAGCGACCTCATCATCGGCGGTGGGAACACCAAAGGTCAGCCGTTGTTCTCAACGTTGGTTCTGGAAAGAGCGGATGGCACGCTGGAATCCTACCTCGCGGAAACTGCCCAGCTACGGCGGGTGGAGCCCATGTCGCTGACCCTATCGCTGAACATTGGGCGCGAGCAGGTCGAACTGCTCGCCAGAATTGATGACGTTAGGACCGTGCGCCTCGCCGTGCTGTGGAGCGGCCCCGGCCACGGGCGTTGCGTCTGGCAGCTGCCTCTGTGGCTGGACCATTCGACGGGGATTGACGCAGGCGGGACGCATCACGCGCTGGGCGAAGCCCCGCTCATGCTGGGGGGCGAGAAACTCGGCAACGAGCTGAAGCACAAGTCGTGGCGGCTTCGATGGAGCGGCGGCGAGGCGAGCTTCCACTGGCCCGCGCTGCCGTTCAACCCATATAAGAAGGATGGAACAGCCGATCTCGCGAGCGCCCAAGGCGTATTGCGCATCGGGTTGCGCCAGTCTCAGCAAGCTCGTGTGACGATCACCATCCGGTAGTGAAACGAGTAACTACTCACCTCGGGGGGAATGGGGCGTTGATGAACGCGGACTCGGTCGTACGACTCGGACCGCATGCCCACGTATGGGTATGAGCTGACCGCGTACATCTGCACAATCCGCGGGAATTCGCGTCCTATTGTCGCCAACCCAAGTATACTCGTTACGGGTATGCTAGTGCATCCTTTCGTAAATTCTTCGACATTAAACGCCGGATCGCTTCAGCGTCCGGTAGCTCACACAGGCAGCTACACGATGGAGGCTACCCTCCTTTTCTTGGCGCTCGGTAGTCAGTTGTGTGAGCTACCGGACGCTGAAGCGATCCGGCGTCCTTTTGTGGGGGAACTTCCAAAACGATGCACTAGGATCGGTGGCAGATTGAGTTGTTTCTCAAGGCGCTGAAACAGAACCTGACATTCCCAACCTTTGTCGGCACCAGCGCCAACGCCTTGAAGACGCAAATCTGGACAGCACTGACTTCGATTATGAGATCGAGCGGACGGACAATATTGGTCGGAAGAAAGTCCCTTCTCAACGATCCAGTCCCGTGACGCACGACACAACATACCCGTCGCCAACATTGACCAGATACTTGTAGCCAGCGTCGAAGTCTTTGGGATTACTGAAGCCAGCGATGAGGGTGATGTCACCGGTGGAGATAGCGTTGCCCCGGATGCCTTTGATCTCGTAGCTGGTATCTTCCGGCAGGTTGTTCTGGAAATGAATCGTCTGCCCGACCATCTCCGCGCCTCCCGGCAAGGGGGGATCGAGAACGGCGAGGTTGTTCGCCGGGTCGGTTACGTCAATGGCTTTGACCTTTCCGATGTAGGCCGCAGTCTTCGATGTCAGCTTCATCTGACCTGCCTGCAATAACGTTCCCCGGACCAGTCGCATCGTCTTCACCTGTCCATTCAGCAGACGAACCATACCGAACTGACCGTTGAAGGTTACGCCACCTTCAACGGTAACCTGCGTAGGTTCTTCGCAATTAATCAGGATGTCGGTAAATCCGTTGGCCAGTTCGACCGCTACCGCCGCCACTGAGTTGGGGTCCGCCTGATGCTCAACTTTCAGTCGTCGCACGGATTTGATGAACGGTGTTTTGTCGTAAGGTTCCAGCACCGTCACAAATTGGCTCTCCACGTTGTTCCCGAGGCGGCTCTGGATCAGGTAACGCAGGCGACGAGGATTGCCGAAGTGGTTTTGCGGCGGGTCGCCACTGGCAAGCGTCACTTCATCACAAGGAGTCAGCGCGTGCAGGCGCAGATGCGGCTCTTTGCTCTCCTTGATGCGCCCGCGCAGGTCCTCGCATTTCCAGTCAACGGTGTAAGGCTGTTCCACCTTCTGTCCCGACCGGGCCACATCGTAAAGATAGGAGAAGCCACTGGTGTTCCCGGTGGTCTCGCCTTTGCCGACAAGCTGGGTGAATTCCACATCGGGTCCGGCGAAGGTTCCTTTCTCCTGAGGGGTCAGCGTCACCCCCGCGAGTTGCGCGGTCTGCGCGGGACCACAGGTGATAAGCCGATGGTTCTTCCCGCCGCGAGCGCGGAAAACGTCGAGCACGTAGCTATCGTCATCCGACACATCCACCAGAGCCACTGTACGATGGTAGGTTTCTAACCCCGGATACGCGGTCGGAGAGCTGACGTCCATGACGCGCACAGGCGGAGCGACCGCGAAGAGGTTGAGCTTTCCGCCGGGACTGTAACCCGACCGCTGGTCATTGACCAGCAGCGTGTTGTGGCTCGAGGGATTGGAGGTCCATGCAATGCGTTGCGGCCAACCGCCGGTGAACTCCGGGTAGCCGTGGTCGGGTAGCATGTCCACGTTTTTAGCGTGCAAACCGATGGTCAGGCAGTCGCTGTGCGAGTGCCCTTTGCTATATCCGTAATGAATCCACAGCGCACGACCGTTCTCTGGCTTCTCAGTTTGGACGTAGGCTTGCCCATATCGTCCCAGGTGGTCGCAACGAAGTTTGATGGGTTCCTGCTTCGCCACGGTAGCGATCTCTGTGGTCAGCGCGTCGGGGTCTTTCTCGAAGATGTCATCGCTGAGACGCAGGGCTTTGGCGTCGCCGTTGGCATAACGCCACGCCAGAGCTGCCAGCCGCGGGTCTTTGAGCAGCCGATAGCCTTGAGCGAAGGACCGACCGTCACCCATGCGTCCCCACGATCCACAGGCGCCCGTGTCGCCGATGTTCGGCATCACCGCGTCCAGGCAGTTGAGTCTCGGTTGGATGAGGAAGCATTGTCTCAGCTTCGGGTATTCCTTCACCATGTTGTGCCGGGTGTAGGCCGGGTAGCCTGACAGAATCTCCGCAAGACTAATCATGCCCCGGCTCCATATCAGTCCGTAGCCGCCGCACTCGCCGCCCATTCCGTTCCGGTCGAGTCCCTCGACCATCGCCCAGGGCACGGGGTCTTTTGTGCGTGGGTAGTTGGGGTTGGTGACCGGGTAGTTCGGGTCAAAGAGCCAGTCCAGCCACTCGTCAGTAACGCTGGGGCGGTCGAGGGCGATGGCCGTCGTCGCCAGGCAGATATGGGTCATTCCGGTGTTGCCATCGGCACGCCCATCTTTCACCGACTTCAGGAACTCCAGCAACAGGTGGTCCTCAACGTGCTTGCAGATCGCCTCCACGTTGCTCTTGTCGCCGAGGCGATACTTCGCGCTTTGGGCGGAAGAGAACCGGATCAGGTCATCATCCTTCTGGAGACCTTCGAAGATCAGGTCATAAGCCCGGCTGAAACAAACGGCGGTGTTGGTCTCCCAGATTGTGCCCTGAATGCGGCCTTGCAGTGTGCCGCCGTGGGAGTGCTGAAAGCCGAGCTTGCCGAGGGGATAATAATCCATCTCGGGGTAGACATCGGCGATGCGGTCGAGCAGCGCCGCGGCCTTGTGAGCATACTTTGGATCGGAGGTGAGGGCATACGCCCAACTCAGCGCCTGCGCGCCGTTCATGATGCTGGTCCATTGGGCGTGGTGGTTGTAGTAAGCGATCACATGATGCACGTTGCCTTTGGCGTCGGTCAATCCATAGCCGTCGTCCACCCACCGCTTATGCTTGGGGTCATCGGGGTCGGGGTGCTCTGTGTTGAACAACAGCGACTTGTCGCCGCGGCCGCGACGGAAGAAGCCGTGCTCATCGAGGCAGGTCTTGTAGTAGGCCCAGAAATCGTTCTTGGGGAATTTCTCTTTGCAGCTCGGGCAGCCCACCTTCCAGTCGTGGTTCCAGAAGCTCATCTGGCCCGAGTAGCCGATGGGCTTGCCGCAGTTGGGGCAGGCGTCCGGCTTGCCCTCATACAGGATCCCGGCGGCCATGTAGCAGGCGCGGGGCAACTCCTGAGACGTGACGAAGCTCCACAGCTCCTCATCGCTCAGCTTGACCCACGGCGCGGCGGCAGCAACCGCGGCTTGCTGCTGACTCTTCGCCCAGCCGAATTTCTTCGCGTTCTCCATGGCGTTCTGCCGCATCCCAGCAGTGACGAGTCTACTGCACTGCTTCGAGTGCGCGGCTGACGCCGCAACTATTGTGGCCATCACCATGCCTGCCTTCCAGTGGAACCGCATGAGGTCCTCCTTCTCCACATTATTTCACAGCCACCATCTGCTCCAGCGCGGCCGTCAGTTCGTGCAAATCAAATATGTACCCAAACATCGTCGTCGTTTTCCAGTAGGCGTATTCCAGGTTCGACTCCGTGTCTGCGGACTCGCGATTCTCGATGGCGACGCAGCCCCCGCGCACGGTAGAACAGAGGTAGCCCTTGCGCTGCATGTCCGACATCCCGCACGGTGAGAACCAGAGACACCAGTTCAACGCCCAGCCGCTGTAAATTAGATGGGTAATGCCCCGGCTCTTCATCAACCGGTGCAGTTGCCACGATTCGGCGACCACAAGATCGTTGCTTTGCGGACGCAGTACTTCGGGAAGTCCGTTCGTGGTATGGTCGGGCGAACCGGGTGGTCGCGAGAAATTCGTGCCGAATACATCGAGTGTGTGCCGCTCAGACACTTTCGGGCCGGGGGTGATACGGTCTTCATCGGGCGGTGGGGGCGAACCGACTTCGGCAAGCGACCGTGCCGAGCACGGCTCTTTTGGATCACCAATTCCGCCATAGACATGTACCACCTGCACCCCCGCCTTGCGAGCCTCAGTCACCAACGGAGGCAGCCGATGCGTGCAAAGCTCCATCGTCCGCGGCACCCACTCCACCGTGCCGAGCAGGTCAGGACGTGGCGAATTCGGGCCCCATTCCGAGTCCGGCGTCAGTCCAGCATCCGGCAGGTGCATCAGCAGCAAGGCGGTCTTGTTGATATCCATTTCACGGACTTCACTCGCCCACCCCTTGAACCCCTTCGCCGCCCGGGACCAAGCCGTGAAGTCGGCGGGATAGTGCTGGTAGAAGTGCCAGGGAAGCTTGACGATTTTCTTCGTCTTACTTACAGCCACCGCTTTGTCTCCTCCCTTTTCCTGAGCGAACGCTGTCGCTCCGACAAGCAACAACAGCGCCACTATTGATTTCGCTATAGACATGGCGTGTCCCTCCCAAAGCCACAGTCCGGGCTATCCTTCCCGCCGGCGTCCTGCCGCTCTGTGACACATTTCAACCGTTTGATACACACGGCGGCAAACCTCAACTCCAGTCTGCGTTGATGTGCCCCCTCCGACTGCGCTGAGAAATGCGCGGACCGATTCCCTGACCCCCACAAACCCACAGACAGGTTGCGCGGCCTGGTGGATTGCGCCTGTCACGGATTCGTCGCCTACTCGGCGTTGGCGGAGGCGTCCCGTGAGCAGATCGGCTTGCATCTCCCCCTCCATTCCTGCCAGGCGAACGCCGATCCGAAGATCGTGCGGACTCACGATATTGAAGGCGAACTGCCCCAGGATGCCGTCCGGGTACTCCAACAGCGCCCAGCCATGATCCATCAGATCACCGTTATTGGCATGTCCACCGAGAACCTCGGCGCTGGTGCACTCTCGTCCGATGCACGCGTCGAGTAGATCGAGATACCAACTGCCTGCCCAGGAAAAGAAGCCTTCCTCCGCCGCGTATCCCACGTCGCCGCCCTGCCCCCAGTTGCTCGACAACTCGACTTGCGCCATCAGCAATTTCCCGATGGCGCCTTCCTGTAAAGCCCGCTGCATGGCTGCCACGACAGGAGCATACCGGAGCTCGTAGTCGGCATGAAAGACTCGATCGCTCCGTTCCGCCAATTCAAGGGCATGGTGGACTTCGCCCCCACTCATGCCCACCGGAGGTTCGAGGAAGACGTGCTTGTTTGCCTTGAGGGCATCCTCGATACATTGAGCATGAAGAGCGCTCGGCGCAGCGATGATCACAGCCTCGACGCGGTCGTCGGCAATCAGGTCATGTGCGGCGGCATAGGTGGTCGTTTTGGGAAAGTGTTCCAGTGCAGTGGCGCGACTCGCTTCGCTGCGCGCTGCCACTGCGATAACTTCCGCCATCGGCAAGTCCTTGATGGCAGGCACCAGAGCCTCACGCGCCCAATTTCCCATGCCGATCATGCCCATCCTTACCGGATTCACCTTGCTTCCCATCCGACTAACTCCTCTCCATCAACTGTCAATCCCGGAAAGAGACACGATGCTCCGCGTTCCTTCAGCAAGCGCGAGAGTTCGTCTATTGCTTCACGAAGAGGTGAGCTGTCGGGCACGATAATCCGGCAGGTTTTCAACGCAATGCCCTGAGGCTGCCGGGGAGATTCCATGAGAGGCACGGCAGAGCCAATCCTGCCAATCAGACATGCAAAGATAGAGAGAAGGATGATGTGTCGCGGACGCGTCTTCATTGCATGTCGTACTTTCGCCACGGGGACAACCGCTTCCTCCAAGGGTCGCTTGGCATTGCACTCGGCGACTCAGGCAATCATGGGAGGTGTCCGGGTATGTCGTTCATAACGGAAGTGCCATCATCAACTATCCTTGGCTTCCCCCTAAGATTGCGTGTAGCCGCTACGTCTCGACCATCGCCTTCGTGCATTCAACCGCAACGCGTCACGGGCATCAGCGGAAAGTTGGAGAGTGCGGGTGTTCCGGGTTGGTCACGACGTCTGCGGAGAGCGCTGCCTTCAGCGCATCCGTGACCTGACGTACGTAGTTGTCGCGAGAGTGTGTCTATCGGTCCTTGTGCGCCTCCCGAACGGCGCAACTCTCGGTGACGTCGTATGGCGCGTTGCGGCGGTTGGACTATGTGGCAGGTTCGACAGAGGGGAGATTGGAGGTGAGCTTTCTCTTTGCGCTCCGCTTGGGTACCTCTGCACGGCCCCCTCTCTTGGGGGAAAGACGAACGACCTCGTGTCCTGAGACGGTCTGAATAGTGCGTAAGTCGGCACAGATTGCAGCGAGGTCTCCCCCGAACTTCTGGGTATGTTCCGTGCGGTGCTTCCGCACTTCTTCAACAATCGGGTCTTTCATGGTTTCACCTCTAACAACTCTTCAGGCGAGCAGATTTCTGGACATGCGTAACCTTCGCTCTCCACAACCTCCCTCACCCTCGCGCGTGTGAAGGGATTGTTCAAGTGAGCAAAGTTCCATGTGATGATCACTTCAATCCCGTTCACGGCAGCGACAGCAACGTGCAAAGCGTCCTCCGGGTATCTCTTCGGTATGCTTTTGGCGAGGAGGATTCTTTCAGCCACGCGCTCCGCCTCGTGGTCAATGTCAAGCATGCGGAACGGCTTTAAAGTATCCAGTCGCATCGCAGCTTGTCCAGCATCGCCCCTTCCCGCTTCTTCGTATACCAAGGCGGAAACGTAAGACTCATACTCGAATGCCAGCTTGGGCCAAAGCTCGCGAGTCGCCTCCTGGTGGCCAGCCACCAACACGTCGCGGCTTGGTCTGGCAGTAAAGTAACTCACCACTGTGGTTTCGATGTATATGCGTCTCATCGCACGGATATAGTAACAGCATTCGGGTCCGTTGGGAAGATTGCTGAAGCCTTACGGAGGCCCTGAGGCTGCCGGGGAGATTCCATGAGAGGCACGGCAGAGCCAATCCTGCCAATCAGACATGCAAAGATAGAGATAAGGATGAGGTGTCGCGGACGCGTCTTCATTGCATGTCGTACTTTCGCCACGGGGACAACCGCTTCCTCCACGGCCCGCTTGACAGTCCGCCCGGTATCTTTTCAGGCTCATGGTGACTTTCGCGCGGCGATCAGGACCGCATCTTTGATCTGCCATCTTGCATCAGGAACCATGGAGCTACGGACATTCTGCGGTCATCTTGTCACGTCCTGTCTGTTCGCGTGCCACAGCAACCTTCCTGGCGGAAGTAATACCGACGCGTCTCTCTGTTGCCAGGATCTCTTCTAACAGGGTAGCAGGTTCGACGCGCTCGAGCTCTTCCGGTGAAACGGGGTAGGCGTGGATCGGCTGCCACAGGTTCATCCGGGCCCGACTCAGAAGACGACGACGCTCCAAGTCCTCCAGTGACGCGAAGTCCGAGGAAACAATCAGCAGGTCAATGTCGCTGTCCTCGTGGGCTTCGTCACGAACGTGTGACCCAAACAGGATAACCTGCTGGACATCAACACCGATTTGCTTCAGGTGCTCACAAAACTCTCCGATGATCCTTGCAGTCTGTGATCTTCGCGAATCCACGCGATCAACTTGCGCCAACCAGTTTTCGGTTGCCTTGAGCATTTTAGCTATGAATCCTCGTCGGTTCGCCGCCCCTATTCACTGTAACCGGGATTATACCCAGCTCTGCAAGGCAGGTCAAACCTACACTGTGAAGTTGTGAATTTCCCTCGTCCGTCAACTTCTCCTCAATGCGTCAAAATTGTACGCTGGCTCAACCAAGTGTTTCTCCGTCGCTGGTGCAGTCTCCTCCTGCTGGACGAAGTTTCTTGGGGGGATGCACAAGAGCTGATTCTTCCCGGCACAGGACTCACGCCCACGTGCGCCAGCCTCGCATCGTCAGTACTCCAGTCATGAAAATGATGAGTCTATGCAAGGCCTTCCTCCCCCATCTCCTTATGATTGCGTAGAGTCACCTTCCCAGCCGGTAGACGTGTGTCGCCAGAGGCCCAAACGTGTCGGTGAATGAAACCTGATTGCCTTTGCGTTCCAGCGGCACGACACGCTGTGCTCCGAGTTTGAAGCAGCCTTCGGCATCTTCATCAAGCGCCATCGCCACAGAGCCTTTCGGCAGGTTCAGCTTGTCCAACGTGAACGTCACGCTTCCCAGCCCTTCAGGTTCCATCGCGGCATTCTGGGTTGGATTGACGGCAATGAGCAGGGTATGGGCCGGATCTTTCGGAGTCTTCTGAACCCATCGGAGAAGTGACTCAACGTATTGGTTGCTGACGGAGTAATCTGTGCGAGCATCGGAGGGACCGAGGAGGTCGGGCAGAACGGGGTCGGGGAGGGGGTCGCAAAGACCTCGGGGAACTCCCTCTCCCAGTCGAACGCGTTGATGCGGTAGACTTCATCCTCGTCGAGGGCGAGGGTTTGCTGCCATCTCTCATCACCACTCCCATCTTCCCGGATTCGTGTTCATGCCTATCATGCGGCGGCCTGTTGCTGATACAGGTACTTCTGGAAACTTACGAACACCTGGCCTATCTCTGCTGGCTTGCCGAGGTCGGCCACGGCGTCTGTAATCGAATCGTGGTACTTGAGGCGCAGCAGCGGGGTCAGCTTCTCCTGATCGAGTTCCTCCACGCCGACGCTGACGTAGTGGGAGAGCACGAAATCGAGGAACACCTGCAGTTTGCTGTTGAAGTGGGTGCTGATGAGGACCTTCGCCTTGGCGGCGCGCTCTTCGCGGGTAAGCGGGGGGAGCGCGTAGGCCACGTGCGCCAGCACATCGAAGAGGTCGCTCTTCTCGGCTTCGATGATCTTCTGCATCTCGGTCAACTGCTCCCTGCCGAAGCCTTTCTCGGCGAGTCCCTCCAGCAGTTTCCTGCGCGTATCGGGAACGCTCCACAACTCGCGAAGTTCCTCCTCGTCCCTGAAGAAATCCGGCAGCTTGCCAAAGAGCGCCTCCATGAACTGCTGCGCGGACATGGGTGTGCCGTCGGGGTGCCAGAAGCTGGTGGACATAATATGCTGAATCCTCCGCTCCTTCCCATCGGCGAGTTTAACCTTCACCATCTTGCTGCATACGCACGGGCGCTGCCCGCATTTCGGGCAAGGCTCCTTCTCACATTCGCAAGGCTGTTTGCCACACACGGGGCAAGGTTGCGGAGTTTTAGGCGGTCGCCTCTCACATTCGCAAGGGTAGCAGCCGCATTTCAGACACGTTTCCGGGTCAATCGGCTCGCCGTCCCAGTCGGCATCGTTGAAGCGCAGGCGGGCTTGCACGAAGTCGTAGATCGTGAAGTAATCCTTGCCGTCGTAAAGCCGCGTGCCGCGTCCGATGATCTGCTTGAACTCGATCATGGAGTTGATCGGGCGCATCAAGACGATGTTGCGGATGTTGCGGGCGTCCACGCCGGTGGAGAGCTTCTGCGAGGAGGTCAGGATGGTCGGGATGGTCTTCTCGTTGTCCTGGAACTCGCGCAGGTGCTGGTCGCCGAGGTCGCCGTCGTTGGCCGTGACCCGGTGGCAGTAGTTCGGGTCGGCGCTGGTCTTCATCTGGTTGATGAGGTCGCGCACAGCCAGGGCGTGGTCTTGCGTGGCGCAGAAGACCAGCGTCTTCTCCTGCTGGTGAATCTGCTCCATGAAGATGGCGACGCGCTTTCTCTCGCGTTCCCTGATCTCGATGATCTTGTTGAAGTCCGGTTCCGAGTAACGCTTGCCGGTCTCAATCTCGCCCTCGACCACCGTGTCATCGGGTGTGTAGACATAATCGTCCAGCGTGGTGGAAATCTGCTTCACCCGAAACGGCGTCAGAAAGCCGTCGTTGATGCCCTCCTTGAGCGAGTAGATATAGACCGGATCGCCGAAATACCGGTAGGTGTCGACGTTGTCGTCGCGTTTGGGCGTGGCCGTAAGACCGAGTTGCACCGCCGGGGCGAAGTAGTCCATGATGCCGCGCCAATTGCTTTCGTCGTTGGCGCCACCGCGATGGCATTCGTCGATGATGATGAGGTCGAAGAAGTCCGGGGAATACTCGCCGAAGTAGGGCGACGGCTTCCCGTCTTGCGGCGGGCCGCTCATGAAGGTCTGGAAGATCGTGAAGAAGATATTGCCGTTCGTCGGGACTCTGCCTTTTTGTCGGACGGAATCGGGCGCAATCCGAACCAGGGCGTCCTCGGGAAAGGATGAATACTCATTGTAAGCCTGATTGGCGAGGATGTTCCGATCGGCGAGGAACAGGATGCGGGGACGACGGGACGGCTCCCGGCTGAGGTTCCAGCGACTGTGGAAGAGTTTCCATGAGACCTGAAACGCGATGAACGTCTTGCCGGTGCCGGTGGCGAGGGTGAGCAGGATGCGCGGTTGGTTCGCGGCGATGGCGTCCATGACGCGCTCGACGGCGATGTCCTGATAATATCGGGTCGGATGCGAGCCGCCCTTGTCCTCGAACGGCACGGTGGCGAAGCGGTCACGCCACGCGTCCTGTCTGGCAAACGTCATCTGCCGGAGCTCCTCCGGCGTGGGGTAGGCGGCGATTTCGCCTTCCCTGCCAGTCTGCATGTCAATGCAGTAGATGCCCTGGCCGTTGGTGGCGTAGGCGAAGCGTAGGGTCATCTTCCCCGCGTAGTGCTTCGCCTGCCCGACGCCTTCGGTGAGCGGTTTGTCCCACGCCTTGGCTTCCACCACTGCCAGCTTGTGATTGCGATAGACCAGCACGTAGTCGGCAATCTCGGCGTTGCCGCGCCGCCCATGGCCTTCGATGCGACCGGGTGTAATGGGATACTCGCGCAGGATGCGGCTGCCCTCGATTACGCCCCAACCGGCGGCCGCCAAAGCGGGATCAATGTATTCGGCTCGGGTTTCGGCTTCGTTCAACAACAACCCTCATCTGAATGCCTGAACTTCAGACGCTAACGAAAGACCGCGTCAGAACGTTTGATGAATGTGACGAAGTTGATGCAAGGGACAGCAACCTCAGGCATGGCGCAGACTGCCGGGATCTTTCTCTTGGATGACTTGTCAGGAAGCCTGAATTGCACCCCTTCATCAGATACTAATTCCGCTCTATGCGCGCGCGCCGTAGCGAGGATCAGGATGTCGTTCTCCCCTACGCCTTTCGGGTGGTAGTTGTCATCCACAATCCCAAGCAAGCCTTTGATGCGCATGGCGTCTTGCGTAATCGCGTTGGTGATCTCAAGTAGCTCCAGGTTGTGGTCTTTAAGCCAGTCAGCGCAGTCCGGCGATTCCTTTGCCACTTCTTCTACAAACGCCACGCTCGGCATTTTGAGGTTCTTCTCCTCAATCTGTGCTGCGATCCACTGCCACAAGCCTGGGAACTGACGCACAGGGTAGTGATTCCAAGCATAGATCATGGAGGATGCATCAAAGACCTGCACAGTGGCGCTCCAACTTTTGCAGATCATTTATCTTCAGGTTGTCAAGGTAGCTGCTCGCCTTGGCGAGTGTGATGTGGCGGGCATTCAGCGCGTCCAGCACCGTACGCACGAAGGTGTCGCCGAATACATGCTTGGGTTCACGATGGCGGTAAAGCCGACTCCCGCGATCCCTTTGCGGGATGGCCGACCGCGCCCGCCAATGCCGATAGGCGGCGTATTGGCTTTGTTGCAGGCGACCGGAATCCAGAAGCCTTAGCAGAATCACCTCACCGCTCACGCCCCACGCCCGGCGCGTCTCTGCAAGCCAGTCGTCGTAGAGAGATGCGTCGTCCGGACGTTGCGCATCGTTGATGTGGCGGAGGAAAGCATCGGGAACCAATAGATGACCCGCAAAAGCATTGGCATTTCGTTCCCCGCCTTGGTGGGACTGCATGTCCTGTTCGTCATCAATCGAGCTGGTCTTGTGCAACAGCAAATGTGCAAGCTCGTGCATGAGCGTGAACGATTGCCGGGACTCCGAAGTCTCCTTCTTGACGAGAATCACGGGGCAAGTTGGGTTGTAAAGTGCGAAACCGAGGATCGGGTTCTGCTTGGCAATCTGCCACTTCCCGCTGTAGCCGTTGCTGCGAAACACCAGCACTCCCCGCGCTTCGACCGCCTCACGGTAGGTGTCGAAGGAGTTCTGCTCACTCAGGCCGAGCCACTGACGGGCAATTCCGGCAGCCTCGCGCGGGTCGTGCTGAGGCAGCGCCGGAGGGTTGAACAATGGGCGGCCATTGTCTTCCAAGTCTTCACACAGGCTCAGATAGATTTCGCGCTGCTTCTCCACGCGTTCGATCAGCGATTTGAGCTTGGGAGACAATTCCGGCTTCTGATTGGCGAGGGTGCGGAACTGCAGCGTGTGCACCAGCGCCTCATCGACAGGCCCCTGCTCGAGGAAGAACAACACACCCCGTCCAAAGTACTCCGCGACTTTCCGCAACTGATTGAACGTCATGCCATCCTGACCTGCCATGACGCGCTCCATGCTGCCCGCTGCAATGTCCAGTTGAGACGCAAGATCACCTGGAGAGATCCCATTGTCGGCGCAGCACCACGCGATGCGTTGAGGGTTGATCGATTGAATTCGTTCCATTTCGGGCTACATTATATCAGATTGAGTTGCGCTTTTTCCTGCTTCGAGGGCCTTCTTACAACGCACCGGAAAAGGCCTGGTGCAGCAGCGACTTCTTCAACTCCTCCAGCGCGGCGAGCTTGCGCTGGTAGAGGGATTCGAGGCGCTCCGTTTCTTCGCGGACAGAGTCCATCGTCGAAACAATGCGCTGCTGTTCATCGAGACTCGGTAACGCAATCTCCAGGTCCTTTATCATTCCCAATTTCAGAAACTTCGTCCCAGCACCGACCGACTGCGCTTTGAATGCCTTCAAGCTCTTGAGCATCTCGAAATAGAGAAACCGGTAGAGCACGCGCTTCCTCTCGTTCACCGTGATTACGTATGTGCGTTGGTAAGCATTAAACTTCCCGTTGTAATGCTTCACATTGAAATCTCCGACGGCGTTGTTGCCAGCTAAGAGGATCGCTTCGCAATCAAAGGCGAATGTGTCGATCGCAAATATGTCCCTGGAACAAGTGAAGAACGGATATTGCCCACCCTCCACCGCAGCATTCGCATCCAATTTTCCGGTCTTGATATTCACCAAATCCCCGAGGAACGCTTTGTCGGCATGTTCACTGTGCAGATGGCTTTCGAACAGGGCGCGGGCGTTTTGGAGGTTCTTTTCGGCGTTGGCTTTGGCGGTGGCGAGGCTCGCAAACGCTTCGTCGAGGATGCGGACGATGCGCTGCTGTTCGGGGAGGGGAGGAACGGGAATCGGGATCTCGCGAAGGCTACCTTGATTGAGCTTTGGGACTGTCAGACCTGATACGAACTCCGAGAGATCGGAATGACTCAGGTAATAGATCAGCCAATTGTCCTGGACTGCACTTCTATGCGGTCGGAGCACGTGGGCATGATTGTTTACCCAACATTTCCCTTCCACCGCGAAAGCCGTGTTTTCGCCTGATCCCCACTTCGCACCGTCTTCACCAACCAGCACAAGCTTCTCGTCAAATAGGTAACCTGCGACGTGGTCGAGGACGCCTGTCGCGCCGTAGTATGGGTATTCACCGGTGACTCGATCCCGCTTGGTGATCGGCTTGCGCTTGTGGTCGAGCACATCGCATAGGTCACCGAGCTTCTTCGTCTGCCACCCCTTCTTCACAGCAGCGCCTTGATGTTCCTCAGCACTTCCGCGCCGGGCGGTCCCGTGGGAGTTATGCGACGGATGGGAGTCATTTTTCGCATTCGTCTCAAAGGTCGCATTATTGGGAAAGCTCATGGCTTGCCTCCGGGGTTGCTGGGTGGCGGCCTATGGGAATCATGGGACGGCGGGAAGTCAGGGGATGCTAATTTTCGGGGGAGGGGCCCAGCACTCCCCTTTGTCCCCTTGTTGCGGTAATCAAGCCGTGCGCGGGTCATGCGCTCGCGCAGGCCGCCTTCTTTCAGAAAATCCTGCTCCAGCCGACGAAGCTGCTGGTCGATGAGGTAGTTCGCTTGGTGGATCAGGCAGATGGCGATGTTGGCGACGATTTCAGGGGGGCGGGTCTCCACATACGTCCGGTAGATCTCATAGGTCTGATTGGGCTGGCTGCCCAGCTTCCGCACAAACAGCGCCTGTCTGGAATCCTTGTCCCATATCTTGAGGTCGCGGGCGCGGAGGTAATCCCTGTAGTCGTCGAGCAGTTCCTCCAGGCTGGCACGAGCCACGCCCGTCAGTTTGATCTCCATTTCCTTCGAGGTCAGCGCGGCTTTGCTCCCCTCCAGGATGTTCTTCTTTCCGGAGCGGGCAGCCTGCACCATCTGGTCAATGGTGCGGTCGCCCTTGACGAGGAACTTGTGACAGAATCGGAAGGTGATGTCATAGACGACTTCAGCCTTCTGGAACGACAGTAACGTCTGGTAGTCGCCGCGGGGAGGGAGAATAGGATGAGAGTCATGGGAGGAATGGGGAGTATGCTTCCCATCCGTCTCATTCTTCCCACAGTTCCCATTCATCCCCTCTCTCCTATCGTCGCTCACAGCAGCCCCCTGATCTTCCCCAGCACCTCCGCGCTCTCGGCGTCCAGAGCGGCGATTTCGTCCATGATCTCCTGCGGGTTGCGGTGCGTCACTTCCTCACCGCCGTTCGGGTTCTTCACAGAAAGGTCGAAGGTCGTTGAATCAATGGTCTCGGCGTCCACAGTCCACGACTTGGGCGAGTCGGCGAAGGTCTTTTGCAGCTTCACGAACTCGGCGAGGTCGTCATCGTTGAGCGGGTTGGTCTTGCCGAGGCTGCGACCGGGATCGAGTTGGTAAAACCAGACGTTGCGGGTGGGCGCGCCTTTCTCGAAGAACAGCACGACGGTCTTCACGCCCGCGCCCTGGAACGTGCCGCCGGGACAATCGAGCACGGTGTGCAGGCTGCAGCTTTCCAGCAGCAGCTTGCGGAGGCTGACGGAGGCGTTGTCGGTGTTGGAGAGGAAGGTATTCTTGATGACCACGCCCGCCCTGCCACCGGCCTTGAGTATCTTGATGAAATGCTGGAGGAACAGGAACGCCGTCTCGCCGGTGCGGATGGGGAAGTTCTGCTGCACTTCCTTGCGTTCCTTGCCACCGAAGGGCGGATTGGCCAGCACCACGTCGTAGCGATCCCTCTCCTGAATGTCGGCGAGGTTCTCTGAGAGCGTGTTGGTGTGGAGGATGTTCGGCGCTTCGATCCCGTGCAGGATCATGTTCATGATCGCGATGACGTAGGCGAGGGACTTCTTCTCCTTGCCGTAGAAGGTGCTCGTTTGGAGGATATCGACATCCTTGGTAGTGAGGTGGGATGTATGGGAAGGATGGGAAGAATGCGACGTATTCTTCCCATCCTTCCCATACATCCCATTCCTCAAATACTCAAACGACTCGCACAGGAAACCCGCCGAGCCGCACGCGCCGTCGTAGATGCGGTCGCCAATCTTCGGCTTGACGACCTGGATGATGGCGCGGATGAGCGGGCGCGGGGTGTAATACTCGCCGCCGTTGCGCCCGGCGTTGCCCATGTTTTTGATCTTGGCCTCGTAGAGGTGGGAAAGCTCGTGCTTCTCGGTCTGGGAGCGGAAGCGGAGTTCGTCAATGTGGTCAATGATCTCCCGCAGGTTGTAGCCGCTCTGAATCTTGTTCTTAATTTCGCCGAAGATTTCGCCGATCTTGTATTCAATGGTGTCCGGACCGGTGGCGCGTTGCTTGAACCCGTTGAGGTAGGGGAAGAGTTTGCCGTTGACGAAATCGCGGAGGTCGTCGCCGGTCATGGCCTTGTTGTGGTCGAGCTTGCCGTCCCTGCCCTTGGGCGCGGCCCACGATTCCCAGCGGCAGGGCTTGTCGAGGATGAAGGAGGGTTTCTTCCCATCCAATTCCGCCTCCATCGCCCGATCCTGTTCCAGCCCGTCAAGGTATTTGAGGAACAACAGCCAGGAAGTCTGCTCGGTGTAATCGAGTTCCGTGGTGCAGCCGGCTTCTTTCCGGAGCACGTCGTCAATGTTTCTAAAGGCTTGTTCAAACATAGGCACCTATCCTTTGCTCCCACGCCCAGCCGCCAGCGCAAAAAGACCGCCGCTCAATCGGTCGTCACACCCACTTGAGTCGGACCTTTGAAAGGATGTGATCAGTGCGATGCCGCAGAGTATACCAGAAACCTGCGAGAGGAAGCAATGCGAAACGGTCTCCGAGCCTGCCTGCGGCCTGACGTTCACCGCATGAATGAGGAGAGTGTGTCACATCGTCTTTCCCGGCAGATAGACGTGTGTCGCCAGAGGTCCAAACATATCGGTGCGTGTCGGGACCGGTTCATTACGACGCTCTTACCGGATCGTTGTTCTCCTCCTGCCATGCCGCCAGCGTGGACCGGAGTCGTTGGATGATCGCCTCTACCTCCGCGGGCCGCACGGCGGGTTCGTAGGCCGGGTTGAAGACCGGATGAGCGCCAGCGAATGAGTTATTCGGCGGCGCAGAGCGGCCCGGATCAGGGTCGGGAGGGCATGATTGCTGCGTTGGCGAAAGGCTTGGAGGAACGCAGCGCGACTCCGGATGGCTGCGCCATGAAGTCATCCGATCATTGGTCTCGTCGGGGTCGCTCAGCGTGTCGAACAACTGCGTCCGGCCAATATGTGGGTAGTAGATCATCTTGAAACGACCGTCCCGCGCCATGCGCATACAGTCGCGATAAGCCGCGCAAAGGGTCTGACGGACAGTCGGGATTTCCCCTCGAAGGACCGGCATGTAGCTGAGTCCTTGTGAGCTAGTAGGAGCTTCCACTCCAAGATACTCCATCAGCGTCGGCATGAGGTCGTAGTGGCCGCACAGACAGTCATCGAGGCGCTTGCCAACAGGGATACCCGGTCCCTGCAGGATCAACGGAACACGCGCGCTGTGCTCGTAGAGATTCTCTTTCCCCATCAACCCGTGGCAGCCGACAGCCAGACCGTGGTCGGAGGTGAAGACGATGACTGTGTTGTCGAGCGCGCCTTGCTCGGCGAGGCAGCGTTCGATTTCGCCCACGCAGTGGTCAATCTCGCCGATCATCGCCCGGTAGGCGCGACGCATCTCAATCATGTGGTCCGTTGGCTGCGGCGTCCCCCAAAGCTCTGACTCCGGCGCGCTGCGATAGAGGTCCATGAACCTTGCCAGCGGCTCCAGCGGCGGATGGGGCGCGCCGAATCCGACGTGCAGGAAAAACGGCCGCGATTTGTCGCGATGCCGCAGCCACTCAACCGCTCTGCCGCCGACCCATGCTGTCTCCTGAAACTCCTCTGGCAGTGACCACTCTGCATACGGGGGGTTGGGGGCCTGAGACTCCTTGTCCATGAAGTAGTGCCACTGCTGGTAAAACTCCACCGCTTCCTCAAGCGCCCCGCGCTGTCTGAGGAACTCGCTGTGCTCACACTTAATGCCTGTCCTCAACATACCCTGCCCGGAAATTTCATGGACCTCGCACCACCCAAGTGATTCCATGTAGGAGCGATGCTTCGCCGAGGTGTAGTCAGCGTCGTAAGCGTGAATTTCCATGTGGGTCTTGCCGACGGCGCACGTGTGGTAGCCATCCTCGCGCAACTGGTTGACAAACGATGGCGTGCCCGGCGGCAACTCGTGGAGGTTGGTGAAGCAACCGGTGTTCATCCCGTAGCGTCCGGAGGCGATGGCCGCGCGTGACGGGGAGCACAGCGGGGAAGTGTAATACGCAGAATGAAGAATCGCGCCCCGCTTGGCCAGACGATCCAGGTTCGGGGCGTGCGTCACGCCGTTGCCCTCGTAACCCATGAAGTCCCAGCGGTGTTGGTCGTCAATGATAAAGACAACGTTAGGTCGCGCCATGCACACTCCTTATCTCACATTAGCCCTGGTGGCAACGGCGAGCACGACAAGTGTCGCGCTGTTCTCCAGGAGGGCTATTGGTTAACAGTCCAACTCTGCAGCCGTGAACTGCGCTGACAATGTCATCCATCGGCAGCGTGACTTTCATTGTGGCTTCCTGTTCTTCGCAAACCACTCGCGCAACAGCTTCTCGCGATCGGTCGGCGCGGTGGCGGGTGCGGTGTGCTCACGCACCTCGTCGTGCTGCACGCTCCATCCGTCATATAGGCTATAGCTGTGGTAGAGCCCGTCCCAGTCATGCTCCTCGGCAATTTCAATCACATCCTTGAGCCATCGGTAGGCGCTGTTGTCCGGCGCCCAACGAACGGCGCTGAACTCGCCAAGTATAACGCGGACACCGTACTTTTTCTGAAACTCAAATACGGGTTTCATGAACTCCTCCATCTTAGCCTTGTTCCACTTCTCCATTGGAGCACCATCCCAAGCGTTAAATTCACCAGGATAAACGCATGCCTTCGCAAAAGCACCATTGGCACCGTAAACGCCTTGATGAGTAAACTGGTGCGGAGCATACATGTGAACGTTGTAAACCACATTCGGCACGTTGATCGGGCGGAGCCTCCGGATCGCCCGGCAATCGTCCCCTGCCGCAGGTTCCACCAAAATGGCATGCTTGGCGTCAACCGCCCGGATCGCCTTCGCCAACCGCTCGGAAAGATCCTGCCAATCATCCGCGTCCTCCGCCACATTGCGCTCGATGGGTTCATTTACCAGATCGTACCCCCATATCACATCCGAGGCTTTGTACCGCCGAGCAAACTGCTCCCAAGCCCAGACCAGTTTATTCTGATTTTCCGCGCTTTGAAACGCCACTTCACCAAAACACTTTTTCACTTCCCGGTAGAAATGGCAATATGACCACCTTTATGCCGTACTTCTCGCATATCGGCAGAATCTCATCCGTTTCCCGCATTTGTTTCTGTAACAAGGCGTTATAATCGAAAGGAACAACGCTTGAAGCGAATTCCCATGAAAGACAAAAACGAATCAAGTTCGCGTTCCACTCCTGCCCCAACATCCGCAGGTTTTCCTCAGTGGCACATTCAGCAACAAAGGTGACTCCGCGCAGACGAGCAAGATCCCCCTTGTACGTGTAACCCGAACGACCTTCGACCTGCTGCGGCACAGGAGGCAATGGCACTCTCCGCACACTCCCCTTGATGTTGTCGAACCAGACTTTGCCGGCCACCGAATCAAGTCCCACAGTGAGAACAAGGTGCGCGGCATTCTCCGGCACGTTAACCTTGAAAGCACACGGACGCCAGTCAAAAGTTCCCGTATCAATATTGATACCGGGCCATTGATTATCACCGTTATCTTCCTTTCCATCTGCCGTGACAAAGCGGGCCGCAAACCTGATCCCTTCCCATTCCTTTGGTTTTACCGTCACACCTTCCGCCTTGATCATGACGGAGAAACTCAGCGCATATCCACAAAGCTTTTCAACCGGCAAGGAAAACTCTGCGTAAGTCGTTTTCAGTTTTCCGGGCTCCACCAAGACGCGTGTGTTCAGACCCAACTGTGGGTCATGTTCCACCACTTCACCTGAAGGCTCGGAACGTCCAACAAAAAGCGAGCGAGCGCTCTTCCAGCCATCACCGAGGCGTGCGGCCCCCGACCGTCCCGCCAGCGCCTTGTCCCCTTCAAAATCGGCCTTGAAGATTACATCACCTTTCTGAAGCGCCGGCTGCTGGCACCACACCGGGCTTTGCAGCCATATCACCGACACACCCACTGCCAGTATAATCGAGCGTGCAATCCACATCTTTTCACCCCGATTCTCTTCTAGTGCATCGTTTTGGAAGTTCCCCCACAAAAGGACACCGGATCGCTTCAGCGTCCGGTAGCTCACACAGGCAGCTACACGATGGAGGCTACCCTTCTTTTCTCCCCTTTCAACCCGTGTTCGTGCCGAACACGGGTTGAAAGGGGAGAAAAGATGTCCTTTTTTGGCGCTCGGTAGTCAGTTGTGTGAGCTACCGGACGCTGAAGCGATCCGGTGTCTAATGTCGAAGAATTTACGAAAGGATACACTAGACCGCGCGCACTGCAACCGCTCCGATGGCAAAACCAGCCGGTGCGTTGCCGATGCGGAAGTCCGCGCCATTGCAGCCGCCGGTCCACTTGCCGTCCGGAATTCTGAACACGATCAGGTTCCAGGTGTGTCCCCCTGTCAACTGGATTTCGGGGCATTTCATGAACCCACCCTGTGCACCGTCGTAGGAGAGAGTCACCGTGCCTTCTGCCGCGTCGAAGTATTCCACGGAAATGTCTACGGTTTCCGCCTTTGGTTTCTCTGCGAGTTTGAAGTAGTAGTAGTGCGCTCCCTCGATCTTGCTGTCGACCATTCCTGCCGCATAGCGGCCTCCCGCTTCGATGACCTCGACTTTTCCCTCCCCGCTGTCCCGCCGCAAGGCAACACCGCGCTCCGTGAAGTCTCTCCCAAACACACCGGATGCACCTGGAACCACCCCAGCAAGGAGCCGATCTGTGAGGGTTCCACTACTGCGAAGAAGCCTCTCCGTGTGAACGACCTCCTGTGCTGTTAGCCGAACAGGCAACAGCAGAGCGCTCGCGAGGAGAACCCATGAAGTCTGGATGGTTATTGATGGAAGAAGCCTGACACGATCGTGCGCTTGAGTCATAAGAATGCACCTGCGGTCCCGAATCTGCAACGGATTTTATACGAACGTGAGAACAGTGTCAACGAAGCGCCGAGGGGGTGCGCAATGGACAATTTGGTGTCATTACCGCTCACTCGAGGCGCCCGATCCCGGTACGCGTCCCATACGGATCGTGTGACCGTAGGACCGCGGGACGATTTCTCCTCAACCTGGCTTTGCAGGAATCCCGAGACGTTCCGGGCCCCCGTGCTCTCCGCGGGCCGCGTGCTTCGCCATGCGCGTCAATCGCACCACTGTCCCCTCACCGGGCGCGAGGCGCATCGGGATGCGGGTTTGTCCCTCACGGTCGTCGGCTTTCACCGGGAACGCCGCGCCGCAGCCCAGATCAACAACCTGCGAGAAGCTGCCGGGGATCACGAAGATATCTTCCAGTGTCTCCGATTCTGAAGGGTTGATGAGAAATACGTGCAGTTGCTCTCCGTTTTCGCGCACGACGGCCTTCAGTCGATGGTTCTCAATATCATAGTCACGCGGAGTAGATGATTTCAGCAGATCGATCAGAGCCTGCTCCGGCAAGGGCTGAGCTTGAGTGAACAGCATCAACCTGCCGCGCCCGTACTGGAGTTCAGCCAATCTGCCCTGGTCGTCACTCAATGCCCGTGCTTCGATGCCAGTCAGTTCTGCCGACGCGAAGGTGTCGTCATACTTCGTGGTTGCTCCCAGTGCCATTGTCTGCATGATTCTCCCTTGCGGCTGCCCGTAGGGGTTGATCATCCCTGGCGGCAGCAAGGCGACAAGGTTACCTCCCTGCTCAATCCATTGCAGCAGGATCTCCTCTGTCTCCGGTTGCAGGACAACTCCCCGCGGCAGGATCAGGGTGTGGATGCCGTCCAGCGACTGCTTGCGTTCCAGCAGGGGTTGTTCGTGGATGAACCCGTAGTTCCAGTGGTCAGCCTCAAGAGCGAGGGCGACCTTGCCCATCGTCTCGCGAGCATCGATGCCGTTCCACTGCGAAGTTGTCGGCTCCACGATCGCCAACTTGGGGACAATCGTGGGATGCTCCAACGCAATCCGTTCGAATCTTCGCGCACGCTCCCGCGCGACGGGGAGGTAACCGGTGGAATACCGAAGAATGCTCTTTGCGGCGGCGACGTTCCAGTACCCGGCCCCTTCGGAGAAGCCCTCCGATCCGCCATACCAGATGGCCACCGTTGAGCGACCCCATGCCATCATCTCGAACAAGTCACGCAGACCAGACGCCTTGTAGCGTCGCTCATCAAAGAGGTCGCGACACAGCAGCCCCGCCGCCCATTCAAAGTTGCCCAGGGGCTTGTCATACGCCTTCCGCAAACTGTCCAGCATTCGGTACATGGGCCACACCCAATCGATTCCATAGCTGTGGAAGCCGACGGCATCGTAGGTTTCAAACATCCGAGGCAGATCCAGTGCCCGGTCGTTGCCGAAATCCCCTGCGAAGAAGTGGAAGTCGTTGAGCACGGCGATGTCGGGTAAGTGACTTTTCACGGCATCCCGAACGAGCTTCATCCACTCGAAGTAGCTGTCCTGGCGGAAAAGCTGCACTTCATACAGCAGACCGTTGGGACGCGCTGTGCTGACAGACTTTGGGTCGATGTCGGCGAAGCTGCCGTACGGACTTCCCCAGGCAGCGTTCAGTTTGGCGATGGTCTTGTACTTGTCTTCGAGGCGCTTCCGGAAACCGGTGATGGCACTGGGATTGTTGAGTTGGGCGTAGAACGCGCATTGCTCCTGACCCACCGCGCAGTAGCGCATGCGACCGGGATACTGCTCCGCGAGGCGTTGGCTCCACTCGGTCAGCATGTCACTGTAGATTTGCCGGACGGCCGGGTTCCAGAAATTGAAGGTGCCGAAATACCCTCCCCCGCCAGCATAGCGCCCCCCGCTCAAAGCGCGCGCCTGGAACGGCTGATCCTGGCCGGGCCAGTTGATGGGTCTTCCGTTCCGATCCCACAGGAAGGTGTCGGGGTCGTCTCTGTATTTCTCGAACCAGCGCGCCGGCAGGACCTGCATCAGATGCACGGTGCCGATCGTGGGCGAGAAACCAAACTGGCAACCGGGGTTATCCTTGAGCAGGTATTCCTTGACATGCGCGTCGAAGACATCCCATCGATGGATGGTCGCACCCTCTGCAGACGGCTCTTGCGGTGAGTCGAGCACCTGCGGAACATCATAGCAGTCATCGAGACCCAGCGCGTCCTGCTGACGGTTGCGGGATGTCAGGTCGATGCCACGAAGGCCCACTGGCGGCCAGAAGCAGGTAGGGCGTCCATCACGCTCAAAGCGGCCGTTGCGCCACACCGCCGCGGCTTTCGCAGGCGCGGGAGAGGGAGGCGCGCCTGGGGCGAGGCTTCCCCCCGCGGCCTTGTGACAGGATCGAGCAGCCGCGTTGGCCTGGACCTCCAGTTGCTTCAGCTCGACTTCAAGCGCACTCGCGCTTTTCGAGAAAGCAGGTTCGAGAACCGCCGCATCCCAACCGTTGCGGAATCCCTCCCCATAGAGGTGCAGCAGGGAGTCAAGCTTTGTGGTGGAGGAACTGACAGAGAAAATGGTCCGCTGCACGTGTTCACGGATCGCGTCGGCTTTCTCAAGCCCCTCGAGATGAAAAAGCATCCGGCCAAGTTGAAGTACCTTTTCTTCCAACAAAGCGTGTCGCACAAGCAGAGCGTCATACAAATTGGCCGCGTTCCGAAACGCTGGGGGCGTCTCCCAGCGCAGCCACTGACGGTTGAGCCTGGTGTCATCCGGTTCGGACCGCGCGGGGAAAGTGTGCCGCAGTGTGTGAACGAAGAGGCTTACCGGATCACGCCGCAGAGGGAACGTCAACCCGAGGATGTCGCGGAGCGACAGCGTCGCTGGTTTTCGATCCAGCATACGCGCTCGCGGTGCAGCGGCGAGAATGTTGTCAATAATCACCTGAGTGCCATCGGAAACCTCCACGCGCAAACCAGCAACTGGTTCCTTGAGTTTCATCGGCAAGTTGCTGCCCAGGAGCAGATAGGGCGTGCCGGGCGTGACAAACCCAAGACAGAGATTGATGAGCGAAACGTCGAACACACCAGAGCGTCGGTCGAAAGCGAACCGTATCGTGAACCAACGCTCGGGCTGGAACACCAGCGGCCCGTCCGGTGGCCGGTTCTGGTGGGAGACTGTTTGGCGCAGGTTGCGCGTTTCCTCGCGAGTGTCGGCTGCAAAGTGACCCTCATTGTCAATCCGCACGCTGGCGAGTGCACGACCTCGACCATCGACGAGCGAGATGCCGAGGCGAGGGTAATCCGCGCCCCGGGCGAGAACGTCCAACTCCACGAATCCATCATCGAGCGGTTTGAGGGCAAACGTTGCAGCCGTCGGTTGATGTGCCGCTGGCGCGGCGCCAAGGAGCAGGCACTTATCTTCGATGAGTCTCTGACCTTCAGGTTCCGGACGGAAGACCACGTTAGGCTCATTGACGACGCGCGCTTGTCCTCCTTCCGGCACAGTGACCGCGGCACACCGTGAGCCATCCCCGACTGTTTCGGACTCGAACGACATGGCGTAAACACCCCGAGCTACGGCTTCCGCTGGTGGCTCACACACGGCTTCGGCTTGCAGTTGGTAAAGCTTCACGTCATCGAAACAGACGCCTTCCGACCATGTGTAGAAGCCCAGGGCGAGAGCGTACGCTGCGGCGATCTCCGGAGCGACTTTGTCGGAATACTGGTCATCACGAACGTCGAAGACCGTGTCGTTGTCGATGCTCATCACGAGGCGGTCGCCGCTCTTCTCAATGACCACCCGCTGCTTTCTGTCGCGGATCGGCAGGTAGCGGCTTGTAGGCCCGGCGACTTTCCGACCTTCGTGAACGATGATGTTGTACTTGCTGAAGCCACCCCCGACATGAAAGCCATAGACATCCTGATGCTTGAAATTCGGCAGTTGGCGGCTGAGAATGGCGCTGCGGTCTCCGTCATGCTGAGACCAAGTGGTGTACTCCAGACGGAAATTCGCGGACGCCGATTTGTTGATGGCGATAGTGCCTGGATTTCCCTTCCCGTAGAGGTGGCGGTTCCCGTTCGGTTCAGTCCGAATCTCCCACTCACCTTGCCGGATGCACCAGTCAAGTTTCTCTCGAGCCGCTGGGGCAACGTTCCCCTCCGGAAATGCTCCTAACTCCTCCCGCTCGAACTCATCCTGAAATACTGGGACAGGATTGGCCCACGGCGATGCGGGACGCAGAATGAAGAGCATCAGTGACAAGGCTACCTGCGAAAGTTGCTTGTGCGTGGCAATTCTCCGGAGAACGAAGCGTCGGTTCTGATTGGGGTGATGGCATTTCATGTATGGCAGCAGTGTATGTCCCGAGCCGAACATCGTCAAGGTGGCGCGTCAGGTTTAGCCTACGCAGGCTGCACCGGAGGGCGAATCCGGGGGGATTCGACGGTTGGTCGTCATGTCGCCGTAGCGCAAACCGAACAATCCACCGAGGCGAGATCGACGGTATTCTCCCGAGTAGTTCTCGAAGCTGGTCGAACTCAGAGTTCGTAGCGAACAGGCATTATCCCTGCCGGTTTTACGAACTAACGATCTCCGAACCCAGCCGCGGAGCGGCGGAGTCATCTAACCGGGGGTGATAACCCCCGGACGCGAGGCGCCGCCACACGCCTCCAGCCCCGAAGGGGCGATAGTAATTCGAGAGCACATCCTCGGACACCCGGTACCACCCCTCCGGGGTTGGGTTAGTCTTATCCCCCACCTGTTTCCGGGGATGTACATGCCCGGCTACACAATACCGTCCCTCCGGGACTAACGCCGCGGCAAACCTCACTTGCTGGCAAATGGGCCGCCTGGAGAGTATACTCGGGTCGAACTTTGAGGCGAAGGCCGGCCTCCGAAAACCAATGACCACCCCAGAGAAAGGACTATCATGAATCAACATTGTGTCAAGCTGACCCGCACACTCCCTGTGCGTCACGAGGTCGACATCCTGGTTGTGGGGGGTGGGCCGGCGGGGGCAGCAGCAGCGGTCACCGCGGCGCGGCAGGGGAAGGATGTTTATCTCATCGAGTCCCACACCTGCCTCGGCGGCATGGGCACCGCAGGCGGCGTGCCCGTGTTCATGCAGTTTACGGACGGCGTCAACTTTCTGGCCGACGGCTTTGGGCGTGAGTTGCTGCACCGGCTGCAAACCTCGGGAGGCACACACCCGCCCGGTGGTTTCTGCATCAAAGCCGAGACGCTGAAACGCGTCTACGATGAATTGTTGACGAAGGCGGGGGTCTCCTTCACCTTCCATACCCAGCTCATCGACGTTGAGACCGAGGGCGACCGAGTCACAGCAGCCATCTGCGCGGGCAAGTCCGGGATGTTTGCCATACGCGCGCAGATCTTTGTGGACAGCACGGGCGATGGCGACCTGTGCGCTTTCTCCGGCGCTCCGTTTGAGAAGGGCAATGAAAACGGCGCCATGATGCCAGGCACGCTGTGTAGCTTCTGGGCAGGGATCGATTGGGACGCTGTGCAGGAAGGCGGGCTCGGCGCCGGTAATAGTCGCATCGAGGATGCCTTCCAATACGGCGTGTTCACCTTGGAAGACCGACACCTGCCAGGGATGTGGCGTGTCGGGGAAAAGCTCGGCGGTGGAAACATTGGCCACGCCTTCGATCTCGACGGCACGGATGAAGTCTCGCTGACAAAGGCTCTCCTATGGGGGCGGAAGTCGCTGCTGGAATATGAGCGGTACTACAAGGAATACCTCAAAGGCTTTGAGGAGATGGAGTTGGTCGCCACCGGTTCGCTGTTGGGTGTTCGGGAGACGCGGCGTATCACCGGCGATTATGTACTCAACGTGGGGGACTTCAACAGCCGCGCCGTGTTCGGTGACGAGATCGGTCGCTACTCCTATCCTGTCGATATCCACATCGCCCGGCCTGACAAGGAGAGTCACGAGAGATTTATGAAGGAGTTCACTTCCATGCGGCTGGGGGTTGGCGAGAGTTACGGCATCCCCTACCGAACGCTCACGCCAAAGGGATTGGCAAACGTCCTGGTGGCGGGCCGGTGCGTCAGCACCGACCGCCAAATGCAGGCGTCCATTCGCGTCATGCCGGGATGCTACATCACCGGGCAGGCTGCCGGCATGGCCGCGGCGATGATGGTCGAAGGGGAAAGCGATTCCCGCGGCGTCGCGGTCGCTGAATTGCAGCAGAGACTGAGGGGCATGGGGGCGTATCTGCCGAACGCGTAACCTCGCCCTCCCAAAACGGCGTAGCCAAATGGACGTTGCTGAGTCCGGCGCGCCCCCAAGACGATCCCTCAATGGCAAGGGATGTGTCGAACAGGGTGTATCCCGGAATTACGGAAAAGCGGATACATCGACTTTGTCGCCGTAGGATAAAGCTCCAGCTTTGTCAATCAGCAGACTCGCTTCGGGTGCAAGTCAGATTTGTGACGCGTGGAGGTAATCAGCGCCCTTGGGGTCGGCCAGGCATAAACGAAAGGTTGGGGAAACCTACGCGAGTGAAAGGGGACAGTAACAACCCCCATCCGGTCTTCGACCACCTTCCCCCGTTATCGAACCGAAACGGTTCGCACAGGGGAAGGCAATAACTACTTCTTTCGGTGTTCTATTACTATCAATCTGTTCACCCAACTTACGTCAACGGCCCTTCCCCTGTGATAACGGGGGAAGGTGCGAACCCTTTGGGTTCGAGGATGGGGGTTGTTGCATGAACTCACTCGGGACCGACGAACCGCGAACTCCGTTACACAATCACTGTCGGGTTTCAGGCTACAGGCGCCTATGGTTCCGGTTGGGGTGGATTCTCACAAATCTGACTTATACTCGTTACGGGAAGAAGAGCATTGCCTGCCCCACGCATCGCGGCTATAATGCGAAACATGCGGAAGAGAAGCAACAGATTTCTATCGGTATTGGTTATCCCCGTCATCCTGCTGCCCTGTCACCCGCTCTGCCTCTCAGGCGACATCATGGACACGTCAACCAACCCAGCAGACGGCGCGGAAATATGCTACATTCCAACCGGGGAGTTTGTCATGGGAAGTGACGACGGTCCGCGGGACGAACGGCTGCCGCACCGTGTGACGCTCAACGGCTACTGGATATACCGCACGGAAGTTACCTGCGCGCAGTTCGCGCAGTTTCTCGAAGCGACCCGTTACCGGCCGGGCAAGAAGGTGAGCTACTGGTCAGATCCGGCGAAGTCCCGGCTCCCCGCGATGAATATCCGCTGGGTGGATGCGGAAACCTACTGCCGTTGGGCGGGAACACGGCTGCCCACTGAGGCCGAATGGGAGAAAGCGGCGCGCGGACCCGAAGGGCTGCATTACCCGTATGGCGCCGAATACGACCCGACGAAGGCGAACATCTTCGGCGACGGGCTCAAACCGGTGGGTTCGTATCCGGTTAACGGCTTCGGCCTGTACGACATGAGCGGCAATGTCTGGGAGTGGTGTCTGGATTGGTATGATCCGGAATACTACAAGTCCTCACCTACGATGAATCCCACGGGGCCGGCAACCGGCGGAGAACGCGTGCTCCGCGGTGGAGCCTGGATCAACCTGCCGGAACACGGGACGGCAACGTTTCGCTACCGATACTACCCGCGGGAACGTTCCCCGGTGTATGGGTTTAGATGTGTGAAGGACGAATAGGCGAATGGGCGAATGGACGAATAGGCGAATGGGCGAATGAGCGAATGGGCGAATGGACGAATAGGCGAATGGGC
>Ga0210051_1000912_pt1 | contig 29107 bp, 27 predicted proteins | sample CryGey092014_all_FD_185464 | JGI IMG/M metagenome (GOLD analysis project Ga0210051, IMG submission 185464) | Groundwater microbial communities from aquifer - Crystal Geyser CG23_combo_of_CG06-09_8/20/14_all (SPAdes) (version 2) | ecosystem: Environmental > Aquatic > Deep subsurface > Groundwater...
AAGAATCGCCCAAAAGTCCGCCGGCGGCAAAACTAACTAAAAACAAAAGAATCTTTTTTAATTTTTCTTCTTTGATGGCAATAAACAAAACCCCAACAAAAGAAAGAAGGCTAACAAAAATAACGCTGATTAAAGAATACATCCGAGGGTCCATAGGTTGTTCTTATTTTATCACCATTTCACTTCAAGCCAGGATAAAGATAAAAACATTAACAATAATTAAAAGCAAGATATTAACCACAAAAACCCATTTATTATCTAAAAAGTAAACTCCCTTAATACGAAAATTAGAAAAGGGATAAAGTGGCCTTGCTTCTTTGTGAGAAGGAATATCAATAATAAGATGAACCAAATAAATAAGAGAGACAACTAGAAGATCTTTTGCTACCAAAAACAGAAGGATAGTAATTTCCAACCAGACAATAAAACTATGGAAAAAATGATAGAAGTTGAGGGCAAACTCGCTTGGTTGAATCTTTTTCCAGTCAGCCAACAACTCTCTAAAATTTCTTCTAATCCCACTTTGATGGTCTTTGTAATAAGAGCCTAAAACCTCAAAAACCTGAGGTAAAGAACCTACGTCTGGAAAAATAGACACCCCTATGACTAAAGGTAAAAGCTCTTTTTCTCTAACAATTGTTGCTCCCCAAAGAGCATGGGACAAAATATCCATTATTTAATTCCCAATTTATTTAATCTTTCTTTGTATTCTTTTAAAATCCACTTCCGGCAGTCTTGGGGATGAAAGCGAATTCGACCAGGCTCAACTATCTCGGTTGTCCGTCGAGAAGCCATATATTTTAATTGTAGCCATCTAGCTAAGGCTTCCAATTTGCTAAATATTTTTTTGACCATAAGTTAGCTTTTAAAAACTTTTGATAAATTCCATTTTTATCCCAAAGCACTTTTAACTGACAAACTTCATGAGACGAGAATAAGTCTTGTTCTTTTTTGGGAACTTCCAAGTGCCCTTCATCCAAAAACATGTTTAGACAAATCTTATCTTTGACCTCTTTATCAGCCGGATGACGGCGGTTGGCAACTAACTCTAGCAATATAACTGTTAAAAACCGGGTTAACCAGAGACGACTTTTTGAAGTAATGATTAACAAATCAATATCATCATTCTCGTTCGAATTCTCCATTGCCAAAGCCCCAGTAACCGCCACCATCTTTATGGTTGGAATAAGTTTTAGACATCTCGCCACCTGTTTGGCAATTTTTAATTTCTTTCTGCTCCATCGTTCCCTTTTTTTTCGAAGAAGAACTAAATGCTCTCTTTCTTTAAGAAAGTAGAAATTATTTTTCTGAGAAACCTCTGGAAGTTCTTTTAATCCCTTGCTAACATCTAATATCTGATATCTAATATCTGAAAGAAGAAATCGCCAAATTTCTTCTTTTTTTAAAGGATAATCAAAAATATCGGCGTAAGCAAGAGTGGAAAGAACAGCTTTTTTTAGTTCGACTGGGCTCACTATAAACTTTATCTTACCACAGCCGTAGAAAGTCCGTATTGAGAAAGAATTTGGGCCACTCCTGAAGTAGTTGTCTCTAAGGCCTCTTTGGTGGTTTTTCCAGAATTAACACTATTGACTGCGTCCTCAAAATATTTAATTATTTTATCATTTATACCATTGTCAAAAGTCCGGGAGCAAAGATACCAAGTTTTAGCTTTTCCTGCCTGATTAACAAAGGGAGCAACCATTGAATCACCAGTAATTAAACTTGCCATCTCCACCCGAGAGTAGGGTTCGCCAAAAAAGCGAGTTTGCGATTCCGCCTGATATAATTTCTCCATCGTTTCTTTCGAAGATAAAAATTTCATAAACTCCCAGGCTTCTTTAGAATGCTTACTTTTCTTGGCTACTCCTTCAGCCCAAAAACTTGCCCAAGCAAGATTTGTTCCCGGAAGTTGGGGCACTGGCACAATTCGAAAATCTAAATTGGGATTAATATTTTTAATCTCAAAAACATCCCAGGAAAAACCAAAATACATCGCCACTTTACCAGTGGCAAAGGCTAGGGTTGAAGCCGGCATGGTTTCATCCCAAACTCGGTCGGTTTTATTGAAAACGGTGTAAAAATTTAAAGCATCTTGACCAAGACAAACCTGTCCTCCTGCCTGCTGAGTACAGGTTGCCGGACTGGTTAAATCAGCTCCATTTTGGAACATCATTAAACCCAAAATATCTGGCCAATGGTCAATATTGCCAGTTGTTCCTAGGGCAACTCCAGCAGTCTGAATCCTCCCAGTCTCATCGTGGGTTGTTAACTCGAGCGCTAATTTTCTTAATTCATCCCAAGAGGTTGGGGGAGTTTTCCCGGCCGCTTGGAAAATTTCCTGATTATAAAATAAGGCTAAGGTATCAACTTCCAAAGGAATACCTAAAAAACTTACCCCAGAGCGTAAATTATCTTTGGCTACTGGATAAAAAGTGGTTTCAAGTTGAGAAGCGCTCATCACTTCAGCCGGAACCGGGTCAAGCTCATTTTTCAACATCGGTACCCAAGTAATATGGAAGCGAAAAATATCCGGACCATCGCCGCGAGCTAGGGCTGATTGCAATCTTTCCCGATATTCTTTTGGTGATTGGCGAGAATAATTAATCTTTATATCTGGGTGAGTTTTTGCCCAATCAGCTAAAACTCCCCCCATGATATTTTCCGGCTCCCATAATCCCCAATAAGTTAGGGTAATTTCTTTTGGCTTTTGCGCCCGAGGAAGAAGAACCTTAACGAATAAAAAAACGAGAGCTATTATTAAAATTAGACCCAAGACAACAGGCAAAATCTTTTTTAACCCTCCCAGCTTTGATTCTTCTTCAAGATGAAATGTCGTTAAGGGTCCAGTTGGAGATGGTTCAATAGGCTCACTAGGTGTTGATATCGATTTCTCACCCCAACCTCGAGGAAAAGAAGAATTTTGATTTTCTTCAGGCATAATTTAATGTTATCATACAAAAGATGAGAAAGAAAATACAAGCCCACATTAAAGGAAGAATTGTTTTTTTACCATTAATTTTAACTTTTTCGTTTTTAATTTTAATTTTTTTAAGTTATCATCTTGCTTATTGGGGCAAAGCTTATCCTGGGGTCGTCATTATTAACCAACCAGTTGGTAATAAAACCATTAGCGAAACAATTGCGAATTGCGAATTGCGAATTGCGAATTTAAAAACAGACAAGATTATTCTCACTTATAACAACCAGCAATGGGAGATTAATTTGGCTGAGCTTAATTTTTCTTATGACGCCACTGTAACTGCCAAAAAGGCCTTTAAAATTGGCAGAGACAAAAATCCAGTAATCAACTTCCAAACTAAAGTTCAGGCCTGGTTTAAGGGAATCAATCTGGGGATGGAATACTCCCTTGACCAGTCTCTCTTGGACACCCAAATTTCCACCATTTCTGGGGAGATTTTTATTCCGGCAATTGAACCGACAATAAAATTAGTCGATAAAAAAATTATTGTTGAACCAGGAAAAAACGGCCAGGAATTAAATAAAGAAAAACTCCTTTCAATTATCAATTATCAATTATCAATTATCAATTTTAGCTCCATCGAGCTTACAGTAATTCAACTCTCCCCAAAATTAACCCCAGACCAGGTCGAAAACACACGGGGGCGGGCAGAAAAGTTCTCAAACAAAAAATTAATCTTGCTGGGTGACGAAACCAATCAATGGGAGCTTGGGGGAGAGGATTTAATCGGCTTCTTTTCTTTTACCAATGGTTTTGACCAGGAGAAAATTGCCAGCTGGTCAGCTAATTTAGCCTCAACCATTAATCATCCGCCAGAAAACGCTGCTTTTCAATTTGTCGAAGGTCGGGTAACTGAATTTAGACCAGCTAAAGAAGGTAAAACCCTTGACCAACAAAAAATGATTGATATTATCACCCAAAATCTAATTAAACTTGAGTCAGGCGAAGATAAAATAACTGTTCACTTGCCAATAATTGTTACCCCCTCAGCAATTCAAACTGCCGATGTTAATACCTTAGGAATTCGCCAATTGGTTGGTAAGGGTGTCTCTTATTTCCGAGGATCAATCTCCTCAAGAATTCACAATATCCAACTGGCATCAACAAAATTAAACGGAATTTTAATTCCCCCAGGAGAAACATTTTCTTTTAATAAGGCTTTGGGTGAAGTTTCCCAAACAACTGGTTTTAAAGAAGCTTATATTATTAAGGAAGGACGAACAATTTTAGGCGACGGTGGTGGGGTTTGCCAGGTTTCCACCACCCTCTTCCGAGCGGCCCTGGACGCGGGTTTACCAATTATTGAACGCCAGGCCCATGCCTATCGCGTTTCCTATTATGAACAAAACTCACCGGTTGGTTTGGATGCCACGGTTTTTGACCCAACGGCCGATTTGAAATTCAAAAATGACACTCCGGCTTATATTTTGATTCAGGCAAAGGTTGATGTTAAAAACAAAATTTTAACTTTTGAACTTTATGGAACTACTGACGGCCGAGTAGTTAGTATCTCTAAATCACGAATTTGGGACCAGGTCCCGCCGCCGCCAGATTTATATCAGGATGACCCAACTTTACCCACTGGGCAAATTAAACAAATTGATTGGAAAGCCTGGGGAGCAAAAGTTTCTTTTGATTATAAAGTTGAACGACCTGCCCGCAACGCTTCGCGTAGCGAGGCGGGCGGGGGGGGAGAAGTTTTACAAAATAGAACTTTCTATTCCAACTATCGTCCTTGGCAAGCAATATACCTTCGCGGCATAGGCGCCGCTCAGTAGATATTAGATGTTAGATATTAGATATTAGCATGAGAGTATTTATTTCCTTAGAACTACCAAAAGAAATAAAAACTGAAATTGGAAAAATTCAAAAAGATTTAATGACCGCTGGGGTTCAGGCACGGTGGGTCAAGCCGGAACTTAGCCATCTAACCTTGGCTTTTTTGGGCTCAATCACCCCAGATAAAATTGAGTCAATCGGCAAAATTCTTAAGGAGACCGCTTCTCAAATAGCTCCGATTAATCTTAGATTCTCAAAAATTGACTGTTTCCCTAATCCAGCCAGGCCAAGAATTATTTTTGTTGACTTGGAAGGTAAATTAGAAAAATTAAATGATTTAGCCAAAAAAATCCGACACGGATTAAAAAGGGAGAAAGTTTATTTTGATGAAAAACCATTTACTGCTCATATAACTTTAGGCCGAATAAAAAAACGCCAAAATTTAATTCGATTAATTGAAAAAATTAAAGTTAAAAGGGTAGAATTTGTAATAAGTGACGTTAGTTTAACCAAAAGCATTCTTACCGAATCTGGACCGACTTATCAAAAACTAAAATGCCTATTTTTGACTAAGTAATTTCTGGTAAAATCTTAAAATCTTTTTCCCTACTTTCTCCCAAGAAAACTGTTTGACAAAAGCTCGATTTTGGTTTCCCAATTGACAACGTAGCTCCCCATTTATTGTCAAAATCAAAAGCACTTGGGCTAAAGCAGAAATGCTTTTATTAAAAACCAAAAAACCTTGACTGTGTTTTCCTAAAAGACTTCGATATCCTGGGTTATCAAAAGCAACCACTGGTAAACCACTCGCCATTGCCTCCAGCAAAACCACTCCAAATGATTCTCCATGAGTGGCTGGGGAGCAAAAAATATCAGCGGTAGCATAGTATGAAGGCAAATCTTGGCGAGAAACTGCCCCAATAAAAACAACATTTTTTAATTTTTCTTTTCTGACATAATCTTTGGCTTTTTGTTTTTCCGGTCCATCGCCAACAATAATTAAGCGAATGTTCGGTAGTAACTCGCCTAATATTTGATAGGCTTTCAACAGATATTCAATCCCCTTTCTTTTATCCAAACGACCAACAAATAAAATATTTGTTTTTCCATCTTCAAATTTGTTAATTCTGGAAGTGGTAGGTTTGAACCGATCAAAGTCTATTCCAATGGGAATAATTTTGTAAGGACCGGGGATAAACTTTTGGGCGCTGTCAACGGCAACTTCGGAAATAGCAATTTTTCCCTGGAGATTCTCATCAATCTTTTTCCATAAAGCAACAAAAGTTTTACTTAAAACCTCGGTTAGGGCTGATTCATTAACTACATGATAGGTCATCACGTTAACCGATGAGGAATACCGGAGAAAGGCTAAAGATAAAGGTCCGGGAAAGCCTTGGATGTGGACGACGTCTGGTTTCTCTCTTTTTAAAATTCCTTTAATTTTCTCCTTTTGCCCAAAAATTAAGGGAATTGCTTTCTGGGTATCGTTGCCCAAAAATTCCAACGGCTTTCCGATGCCGATTATTTTTCTTCCTTCTTTAGCTTTTTTTGAATAACGACCGGTGGTAAAAATCAAGGGCTGGTGACCATGTTTTTCCAAAAAATCATAAAGTCCCAGCACATACTCCTGAATTCCACCAGGTCGACTAATTCGGTCATCAATCACCAAAGCTACTTTCATTGACCAAATTATATCTTGCTTGAGGAAGAAAGCCAAATTAAGTATAATCAAATCCAAATGGACAAAACATATAACCCAAGAAAAACTGAAATACGCATCTATTCTTTCTGGGAAAAGGGCGGTTGGTTTACGCCAAAAATTGTTCGGGGGAAAAAACCTTTTACTCTTATTATGCCCCCGCCCAATGCCAACGCTCCGCTTCACGTAGGCCATGGCTTGGTGATAACAGTTGAAGACATTATGGTTCGTTATCATCGAATGCTTGGCCAACCTACTCTTTACCTACCAGGCTCTGATCATGCCAGTATTGCTACTCAGGTAAGTTTTGAAAAAAAATTAGCCCAACACGGCCTTACTCGCTATGACCTGGGCCGGGAAAAATTCTTTACTGATGTGATGACCTTCACCTTGAATAACAAAAAAACAATAGAAAACCAAACTCGAAAGCTGGGGGCGTCTTGTGATTGGTCAAGGAACTCTTTCACCCTTGACCCTAAATTCAACGAACCAATTTATACGGTTTTCAAAAAGCTCTACGATCAGAAGCTAATTTATCGCGACGAGAGGATGATTAACTGGTGTCCTCGATGCCAAACTGCTCTTTCTGATTTGGAAGTTGAACACAAAGAAACTAAAACTAAACTTTGGTATATTCGCTACCCTTTTAAATCAGGAAAAAAATTCATTACCGTCGCCACCACTCGGCCAGAAACAATGCTCGGTGATACCGCCGTGGCGGTCAATCCCCAAGATAAACGCTATAAAAATCTAGTGGGTAAAGCCGTCATTTTGCCTTTAATGAATCGGGAAATTCCGATTATTACTGATGGGGGGGTTAATTCTGAATTTGGGACCGGGGCGGTCAAAGTTACCCCAGCCCACGATCCGGCTGATTTCGAAATCGGAAGACGGCACAAACTAGCAAGCATCAAGATAACTGATTTTAATGGCAAAATGACTAACAAGGCTGGTAAATATGCTGGATTAGAAGTCGAAGAAGCAAGGAAAAAGATTTTGGCTGATCTAAAAAGCCTCGGTCTTTTAGAAAAAGAAGAGTCTTACACCCATTCTCTTGGTCATTGTGAGCGTTGCCACACTATAATCGAGCCCCTTGTTTCCCGTCAATGGTTCGTTAAAATAAAACCCCTAGCCCAACCAGCAATTAAAATAGTTAGAGATAGAAAAATTAACATCATCCCCAGCCGCTTTGAGAAACTTTATTTTAACTGGATGGAAAATATCAGAGACTGGTGTATTTCTCGCCAACTTTGGTGGGGTCATCAGATGCCGGTTTGGTACTGCGGCAGTGAAAATCTTTCTCCATTACAAAAACAAGTGAATAAAATTTTAGAAACAAAAGGTTGTGGGGCAATTGTTGTTTCTATAAGGCCGCCAAACAAATGTCCGAAATGTGGTAATACAAACTTGATTCGTGATCCTGACACGCTTGATACCTGGTTTTCTTCGGGACAATGGCCATTCAATACTTTGGGTTGGCTAAAGAAAACAAGAGATTTCCAATCTTTCTACCCCACCACAATCATGGAGACAGGTTATGAAATCCTTTTCTTCTGGGTTGCCCGGATGATAATGCTCGGGCTCTATGCAACTGGGAAAAAACCATTTAAGACAGTTTATCTTCATGGAATGGTCCGCGATGTTTTTGGTAAAAAAATGAGTAAATCTCGACCAGAAACATGCATTGATCCGATGGAAACAGTCAAGAATTACGGGGCCGATGCCCTACGAATGGCTCTGGTAATAGGAAATGCGCCGGGGAGGGATTCATCGCTGTCGGAAGACAAAATTAAAGGAATGAGAAATTTTGCCAATAAAATCTGGAATGCGGCGAGGTTCGTTTTAATACAGATTCCCACGGATTCAAAACAGATTAACACTGATAAAATCGGTGAAAATCAGTCTGGTCATCAGCGGAAATCGGTGATTCATCCCGATGATAAATGGATCTTGAAGGAAACGAACAAAATTATTGTTCGGGTAACTAATTTACTCAAACGCTATCGTTTTGATTTGGCGGCTGAGGAAATTTATCAATTTTTCTGGCATACTTTTTGTGATAAATATCTCGAGATGAGTAAAAAACGTCGGGAAGAAGCCCAGCCAACTTTACTTTATGTCCTGGAAATTTCTTTAAAACTTCTTCATCCCTTTATGCCTTTTATCACTGAAGAAATCTACCAAAAATTACCAAAACACGGTAAAGCGCTAATTATTACCAAATGGCCCAAAAATTAGATATCAGATATCAGGTATTAGATACTAGAAAGAGGTTTAAACCTTGGTTTGAAAATAAAATCCAAAAAATAAGAAACCTTAGTCAACATCAGGCGGCAAGAGCAGCCTACAAATATGCCGGGCTGGCTGGGGTGGTGGCTATTTTAACCGCCACTTTGGTTTCTTTTTTCCTACCCAAAGATGAATTTCAACTCCTTAAAGAAAGACTCATCCGTAATCCAAATAATTTTGAAGCTAATCTTCAAATGGCGGAAAAATTCCTGGAAAATAACCAGCTTGAAGAGGCAGAGAGGGCACTTCTCCTTGCGGAGAAAGTTTCCAGTTTCCAGTTTCGCGCCGCCGGCATAGCCTCTGGCGACGCACGGCCAGTTTCCAGTTCAGAAAAGAGGGTTCTCGGAGAACAAGCCGAAACAAAACTCGACAAGCTTTGGCAGAAAAAACAATATTCTGACCCTGAAGATATCAAAAAACTAATCTCTGCCTGGGAGAAAATTGTCGAGGAAAAACCAAATTATCGCGACGGTTATCTTCAGCTGGCTATTCTCCACTATAAACTTTATGAGAATGACAAGGCTAAAGAATATTTAAACAAAGCTCTTGACCTTGACCCAAATTACGAACCGGCAAAGGAATTGGAGTTTATTATAAAACCTTAAAGGTCGAGAGGATTTGTTCGGCAGTTTCCTGAAAACCTTTGCCAGTTGGGTCTACGGTGAAATTGATAATTTCGATATAGGCTCCTGACTTACCTGGGAGATAAATACTAGTATATTCGCCCAACCCTCGTGCTCTGTAACTGAAACCTGATATGCCGGCAATAATAGTCGTTGTTGGAGCAATCAAAATCTCAGCATTTTCTTTATCCTGCTCTGCCTTCTCCTCTACTAATTGTTTTAAGGTTTTACCCCCTAAAGAACCTGAATCAAAGCGTAAACTTATACCATCATAAAATTCAGTCTCGGCTTTCTGAGTTGGTCCCCATTGACTAAGAACAACAGAACCATCGCTTTCCTCTTTTAATTCAACTTCTTCTGGATATTTTATGGTAAAACCATGCTTTGAGGAGGTATAAGTTTTCCACCCTGCAGTTGGATCAAATAACTGGGGCTCTATTGATGTTTTTTCCGTTGTTTCTCCAGCCGAGGAATACGTCAAGAAAAATTTATTTTTATCTTTAGGGATATCAAAAAATATATCTCCCCCATCTTTCTCTCCAAGTTTAAGAATTCGCTGAGAAATTGGATTGGTGGTTAAATATTTAACCTCAGGAAAGGAAAACAACATGTCTTGAACAAAGCCTTCTTCGTCAACTAGCCTGAACCCTCGAATATCGTAGCCACAAACTGCTCCTCCTGGCAAAGAGCACTCAATATTTGCCGCAAAAGTCACAGTTAAAACTAATAAATCTTTATCACCCTTTCTTTCTACTCTTGAGGCCTTATTGACTGCTAAGTCTATCCCTGCGATGCGGTAAGCTCCCGCACTCGGGGTCACCTCTGGAGAAATAGCCGGAGTTAGTCCTTCAGTTAGCTGGGGAGAAACTTTTTTCTGACTCAATTTGTAACCTGCAAATACTAAACCTGCGGCTAAAACTATGCCTAAGATTGAAAATAAAAGTGGTTTAAGCCAGAGTTTTGATTTTACTGGTACCTGAACCTCTGGCGACTTCTCTATTTCAGAGACAACTTCTGTTACGGTTTTGGTTTCTTCTGGCTGGGTGGGTATTTCTTCTGGCATTAATTAAATCTTATTTTCTTTTTACCTATATGTCAACTATTCTCCTTTACAGGGTTCATCCTGAATCACATACCACTCAACTTCCGGATTGGCACACGCCTGACATTCAGAACAATAAGATTTTCCATCCGAGCCGCAAATATAAGGAGGATTTTGGATACATTCCATCGTACAAACCTGCGGTCTTGGCTCTCCACAATAAACCTTCTCCCCAGAACTCTCTTTTTCCCCCAGGAATTTAAAAGTCGAGAGTATTTGATAGAATACTTCTTTACTTTCAGGAACAACAGGTTGAAGGCTAAAAGTAACTACTCCGCCATTGGGATGAGGAATCCAAACACTTGCTTCAATTTGGGTATCTTGTTCTTCTCTTCCCTCCTCTATTCCCCAATCGATCATCGAATCAACTCCGCCAATCTCAATTGATTCACACCTTGATGTAGCATATGGATAGGCACAATAGCGAACTCCCATTACATCAAATTGGGTCTGAGAGATATATCCGAGGGTTATCCAAAATGTCTTGTCTGCAGATTTAGCAATGAAAGGATCATTTCTATATTCCTCTTTTATGGGATACCCGACGACAAAACTTGTGTCGCCCTCAGAACGCGAGGGTTCCAACGGGTCTGGCGGATACCGAAATTCATATTTCAATTGATAATCTCTGTACGTTTCCCAATTGGCAGTTAGATCAGAAGGCGGGGTAACGACTACTTTAGGGGTTGGAGTCGGTCCTTCGACAGGCTCAGGATAAATTGATCTTTGCCCCAATTTATAGCCAGCGAAAACAAGACCAATAGCCAAAACTATGCCTAAAATTGAAAATAAAAGCGGCTTTAACCAGCGTTTTTCCTTTTTTTCTTCTACTGGCGTAGGAATTTCTTCTTTTTGGGATTCTTCGGTTGGAACTATTTCTTCAGGCATCACAATTAAAGTTTACTTGATAAAAATTTCTTTTTCAAGGCTTTTGGCAAGACCAAGAAAAAACTCCTCCATTTCTTTCCTATTAAAAGGCTTAAGCATCGGCGGGATCTCTTTAAAATCTCTGACTCTGATAAATTGACTCATCAGGTTTATCCTGTCAATGTCCCAATCAAATTTTGCTTTAGCATCAAGAATAAGTCTTTTTAGACTATAATCCTTCTCTTTTAAAATAAAATAGAGGTCAATATAGTCTCTGGCCCTCGGCTTCATAAATAAAGTGTGAAGTTTGTCAACGGCAATATCATAAATACTGGCAATCTCCAGGTCTTTGTATTTCGTGCCTTTTTCTAGGCGAGGAAAGGGATAGTAATTGAAGTCAACCTTCAGTTCTTGTTTGTCCTTGTAAATTAATTTAAAGCTCACTAGCCCCAAAAACTGACTGGGCTTAAGATCAACGATCCCAAGTCTTAAGAAATTTTTCCGCAAAAATGCCTCGACAAGCTTAGCGTCTACTTCTTCTTTTTCACAAAATAGGTCTAGGTCTTCAGATAGGCGGTGCTTAAGATAAAATTCTGCTAAAGCTGTACCACCCGTTAAATAAAACTTTTTGGTTATTCTCTCTTCGGAAGCGGCAAATTCCAAAAACTTAAGTTGTTGGGAAGTGAGTATAGTTTGCCCCATAAAAGATACTCCATTGCTCGTTTCTTATAAGGATCAAGATTGTCTTTTATCTTTGGCCAGTATTTGATGACCTCTTTTTTGGATAGTTTTTCGCCCTCTTGAACACCATAATTAATCAAATACTCCAGCCGCCATAAACGGAAGGCTTCGGGATTTTCTTTTTTAAATTTCTTAACATCAACACTCCAGTGCCAAAGCATAGTGAATACATTTTACTAAAACTGGGGTTGAAAGTAAATTACTCTAAAAACTTAAAAGTCGAGAGGATGAGGTTGAAGGTATCCTGATAGGGCACGTCTGACGACCGAAAAGTAATCTGGTACACTTCTGTTCCCTTTGGCACGTTTACCGAAATGCTCCTTCCACCTATACCCTCACTAATAATTTTAATTGCTAGTTGTTCGGCAACTGCCATCCGCTCAACGGCAATAATGGTTACATCTGATTCAGGGACTGGCCCAATTTTTGGCTCAAGAGAAGTGATATCTCCAGAAAACTTATATGGAGAGAGCATAATTCGTATCTCTGCTCCTGTTTTTACTTTTAAAGTAGGCTCTTGATAGCTGGTATTAGGAGCTCGAAAGATTACACTCCTATCAACAACTTCCTCTGTTTCCCAATTTGAGGGATAACGAAGAAACCACCCATATTTTGTATTGGTATAAATTTTCCAGTCTGCAGTTGGGTCAGGGGTGGGGGTAGCAACTGCTACGGGTGTTGGAGTTGGAAATCCGACCAGTGGTTTCTGGGTGGCAATCCAACGAGCTTCATAAAACATACCAGCATAAAAACCTCCAGTGAAAACCAGAACCCCCAAAACTCCAACCATAATCTTGAACTTATAAAGTTTGATTTTGTTAAGAAAGCTAGAGGTCTCAATCTGGGTCTCTTGCGGACTAACGGGTAATTCAGGTGTTTCTTCAGGCATTAATTAAAGTTTAAGACTAAAACAAAACAATGTCAACCCGACAACAATTGACATCATTTACCTATTCCCTTATGATTATTATTAGTGAAAAGGTTATCGGTTGGCCAGAGAAAAGCGCTATCAGAATTTTTTACAAATGGGGCAGTGGCTTGGCTTTCAGCTGGGGTAATCGCCCCATTTCTAACTGGTAAAACATTAACCAATTTTGTTGGCTCATTAGTCTGGGGAACAATCTTTACGATATGGTTTTTACTAATTGCTTTATTATTCACAAAGGGAGTTAGAGTATGATTTCTCAAGATTTACTTGATTTCTTTTCTGTCGCCTCAATTGCAAGCGCAATTATTGTCGTTATTATTTATATTCTTTTCCTCAGAAAGAAGTGAGATGAGAAGATGTTGACACCTTTAGTCATCGCCGGAATTATTGCTACCATCATTGTTGGGATTATTGCCATCAGCCTTTATCGCCGAAGTTAAAGAAGTCTACTCCAAAAACTTAAAAGTCGAGAGGATGAGGTTGAGGGTTCTTGCAATTTCATCTTCGGATGCAGCATTATAAATAGCTTTTATGTCTAAAATGAACTTTCCAGTCTTTAGAATACCAACCTCGGTTTGAGTATCTCCAATTTTGCGCTGCATTGCCTGAAGGTCTCCAACTTTTATTTCTTTACACTCTGATATATAAGCTGGTCCTCCTGGTGCGCAGAATCCATCAGGCAGAAGGCTTACTACTCCACCCTGTCCGTAAATTAAAACTACACCACCCTTAACTGTCGATCCCATAATTGCCCCAGCTGGAGATTCTTCAAAATCGGGACTTAGAAAACATACATAGTCGTCTGTTATCGTCCCTCCTTCACATTTTAATTGTTCACTCCACTCTGCTGGATATTTAATCGAATATCCATATTTTTCATTCGTATAAGTCTTCCAGTTCGCGGTTGGGTCGAGGGTGGGAGTAGCAACTGCTACAGGTGTAGGAGTTGGTCCTTCGCCAAGCTCAGGATAAACCTGTTTTTGTCCAAGTTTATAAGCCCCGAAAACTGCTCCAGCAAGAACAAAAACCCCTAATATTCCACCTAAAATCTTGAATTTGTGGACTTTTAGTTTATCCAAAAACGACGGAGCTTGAATTTGAATTTCTTGTTCACTAACCGGCAATTCTGCTGTTTCCTTGGGCATAATTAGTCAAGAAATTTGAAAGTAGAAAGAATTTGATTTATTAGTTCTTCTGTAATATTCTTCCTATCACCATTAAAATCTATAGAATAACTCGTATTTCCTGTCCCTTTAACTACAAATGAGATTATTGAAAAACCAGAAGGTAATGGTTCTCCACTGCCAGTCACTTCAAACCTAGTGGCTTCTCTGCTTGAGATTGTTAATTTAGATGATTTACGGTGTGCCAAACCTTGCACATTCTTCTCATAGCTGTAATTCTTGTACGATGCTTCAAATACAGCATTTGGTGAAATTCTTAAGCCTATTACTTCTAAATTATCTGGATAGTTGACCGCTGGCCCTGTATTATCAGTCCAATCCCGAGGATGTTTAAAAGAAAAATGTTTGCCTCGATAAGTCTCCCAGTTGGCGGTTGGGTCGGGGGTTGGGGTGGCAACCACAACAGGAGTCGGTGTTGGTTGAGGAGCGGGCTGAATTTGTTTCTGCCCAAGCTTATACGCTCCGAAAACTGCTCCGGTGAAAATAAAAATTCCTAAAACTCCACCCAAAATCTTGAATTTATGGATTTTGATTTTCTCCCTCCACCTCGGAGGAGTCATGGCTTCCCCCTCGATTTCACTCGGGGTCAGCCTGCCACCGTCCGAGGTGCCCTGAATTTCTTCTGGCTTAGTTTCTGTTTCTTCTGGCATTAGTTAAATTTTACTTGCCTTTTTCCTTTTTTTCAACTTTTTCCTCGACAGGCTCGGGATGAATCCCTTCGGCGGGCTTCCCTCGACTTGGCTTCCCTCGACTTGGCTCGGGACGAGCGGGACGAGCGGGACGGGCTTCTTCTGGTTTACCTTTTTCAACTGGAGGTGCACCTTCGAGGGTCGGAGCCGCTTCCTCGGTTGGCCCCGCTTCAGCTGGAACTTCCTCGGCCGGCACTTCTTCTACTGGCGAAGGAGCAACCACTTCTTCTTTAGCCGGAGGCTCTATTTTGGCTAAAATTTCCTTTTGGGAAGTTAATATTTTGACACCTTCTGGTACCTTTAAGTCGGCGACGGTCACGGCGTTATCAATCTCTTTCAGGCTGGAAATATCAACTTCAAATTTATCAGGAAGCTCGGTTGGCAACGCTTCCACCTCAATCTCATTTAAAGGTTGGATTAAAATTCCAATTTTTTGGGTAACAGCCGGTGCCTCACTAACCAACTCAATTGGTACCTTGGTGATTACTTTCTTTTTCAAATCAACCTGATAAAAATCGGCGTGAACTGGTTGACTATCAATTGGATTGACCTGGACATTATGAATTAAAACCGGTCGGGTTTTTGTCTCTCCTGCTATTTTCAATTCTACTAAACCCGTCTCCCCTGCTTCCTTATAAGTTGGTAAAAATGATTTTAAATCAAGCTGAACTGCCAAAGACTTAATGTCTTTACCGTAAATGTTGGCTGGCAAAATTCCCTCCCGGCGGAGAATTTTTACCTTTCTCCCAGTAACTTTTCGCTTTTCTAGGGCTAATTTTGGTAATTCTTTCTTGGCCATCCTTCACTCCTTTCAGTCGTTCAGGACAAGTTACTCCAAATTATTATTTTATCATTCCCTGGCTTACTTCTCAAGGTGTCATCTCTACTTCAAAAAACAAATCACTTTCAAATTTTGGGCTAAAAACTACGCCCGTAGGTTTAGCGGTAGCCAATGGCTTGCTGGAGACGATGCTCATTCCTGGCGGCGGCTCAAACCAAAAATTAAAACTTTCATCTTTTATCCCAGATTGTTTTTGCAACATCAGTAAATATTGGATACTTTCGCCTATTATTTTTTCTGACAGTCGATAAACAACTTCGATTGTTCGGTTTTCTTGAATAGGTACTTCCAATAAAAATCCAAAAACCTGCTTACCATGGTCTTCTTTTACTTCTACTTTTTCCTTTTCTATTTCTTCAGTTGTCCCAGTCTGTGGGTTTATAAGCGCCACCTTAACTAACTCACTTTTCAATGGGGTATATATCCGAACAAAACTTTTATATTTACCGGCGGGAAAAATCTCTGTCTGGGCGGTATTTTGATAACCAAGTCTTAAGGTTTCTTCTATTAAGCCGTCTTTATTAATCTTTATCTGATGTGAGAAATTTCTTTTAACAAAAAAATTCGCTTTATTCACTCCGACATTTGCCTCTGCTACCATCAGATAATCTACTAAACACCTAATTTTTCTCTCTTTACACTGAGCGGTTCGGCTGAGCTCACCGTCGAAGCCCTGGCGAAGTGCCCCGTCCCAATTTAAACTTTTGACAATTTCTTGAGTCTTTGGGTCTTTAAAATAAACCAGGATGTCCTTTTGTCGAGCTGATTGATAAACTGCCTTGGCTAATTTAAGCCAAGTTTTCTGGTCAACATTTTTTATTTTTTCAAATAAAGCCCTACTCAGACTTCCTAAGAAATCCTGCTTTTGGGTTGAACCGGGAAAGAAATTTGTCTCCGAATGATACTCAGCCCTTTCAAACAAATTCTTAGAGTTAATCTTTTCCTTGAAATCAGAAAGCTCTGTTTCGCCAATGGCCTCTAAAATATTTTTGGCTACTTCCAGGTTTATCCCTACCACTCCATCAACTGTTCGTCCGGTCTCTTTTTCTAAAAACCAATCTGCCCGAGCGGCTGAAGTGGGAAAATCTGGATCCCAATTGGAATCGCGCAAATACCAACCGGCTTCCCCTAAATATTTCTTGAGAGCTGGGGGTGGTTCAATATGGCCTTTAAGTTGTCCATCAGCCCAATAGACGTCTTGAACCTCAAAGTCGACTAATCTCCCTTGGTCAAGAGTTAAAAGAGCAAAGCTCCCAATGAATCCTCCGGTTGGCCGAAGTTCCATATTGTTTTGAAACAAAATCAAATATACTTGCCGTGCGTCGCCAGAGGCTATGCCGGCGGCGCGGCGTTTGTTTAAACCAATTAAATCGGGAATCAACAAAACTCCTTTTTGTCCAAAAAGGATTAAGTTTTTAACCTCGTTAATTTGCTGGCGAAGCTTTTGGTCTTCAATCTGAGGCTCAACTAAAGATAATTTCTCATAAGCCTCGTCAAGCTCGAGTTTAATTTGCCCAATTGACTGTTGAACATCTAGTGATTTGTTTTGCAAAACAAATCCCAATAATTGACCACCCGTGGTCGCGGCAGAGCCGAGATCAACTAATCCCCCAGAAGTTTTTTTACCCAAATCATAAAGTTTTTCCCAATGAAGAATTTTTTCTTCCAAACCAACATAATTAAACAGAGGGCCGAGTCGGGCGACGTTCGCCTTTCCCACGGTAAAGCATTCCTCCGCTACCCTAGCGGTTTTTATCATCTGATTGAAATCGCCACTTAACGCTGCTTGTTGGGCTTTTTTAAGATTTCTTGCCCCCCAGAAACTTTGAAATGCCAGGGAGGTAAAGGGATAGGAGAGAATGATAAAAAGTAAAAGGATAGGAATAAGAAGTGGGAGGTGAGTTGTGGGTTTAGGACGAATGGTGGGGGTGGGTTCTGCAAACCATTTTTTTGTTTGCTCCATTCCTTGAGTAAAATCTGTCTGGGGCTCCCAACCCAACTGAGAATTTTTGGCGGTTAAGTCAAATGTTCTCCCCCTAGTCCCGCCGGCAAACATCGTCTTAACTAAACCGTAAACTATATCAGAAACAAAAACTGGTTTTGGACCAAAAATTTCGGTTTGGTGGTTTAAATTTTGAAAATCTACCCTTTTCATTCTTGGTCCAAAGACTGCTCCCAAATGAACAATCCGAAAGTCAACATTCTTGAAAGAAGCATTCGGATAGTTATCTTTTTTGGTGACCAGAAGAAATTTTGCTCCAGAATTTTGGGCCAGACTTAAAAGCTTATCAACTTTTTCTTTATCCGCCTTCGCCCCGATTCGATCGGGGCTTCGGCAGGATTTCGCTCTGCCGAAGCAAGCGGAGAAGATACCACGGGTGTCAACCCGTGGAGCTTCATCAGAATCATCAAGACAAAAAATATAATCAGGCTTTGAGGCTTCAGTCTCCTCGGTTATTACCCTACATCCTTGGCGAACAAGAAGTTTACTTAAAAACCAACCAAGAAAATTTTTATCACCAATAACTAGAGCAAGTGGTTTTCCGTTTTCTTCGTTCACAACTTCATCTTAATCAAAATTGACTAAGGTTTCAAGGAAAATTTTTATCATTATAAAAGTCGTGTGAAAATTTAGGTGGTTTAAAATTTTTTCGTGTCAAGGGCTTGATTAACCAAAAAATCGGCTGGGCGATTTTTTCCCCGGGGAATCAATTGGTAAAAAATATTACCCCCAACTCCTTGTTCCAATTTTCGGACTTCAATTATTAAATTTCTTAAGTTGCCATTTTTAATTTTGTAATAACCATTAAGTTGGTTGACAATAAGTTTTGAGTCGAGGAAAAAGTTGATACTTAATACTTGATACTTAATACTTGATACTATCCAATTAAGGGCTTCAATCACCGCCTTATATTCCGCTACATTGTTAGTTGTCTCCCCGATGCTTTTCCCAAATTGAGTCAAAACCTTTCCTTCCTCATCTTTAACCACTACACCAATTGCCGCCGGTCCGGGATTTCCCCGAGCCCCACCATCAGCAAAAACAAAAATTTTCTTTTTCATTGCTAGAAAATCTTAGCACGAGTTTTAAAAATTTCAACTAGGGTTTTCGGAAACTCAACCGGGGAGGGAATTATTTTAAGTAAACGGAAAATAAAAATGGACGTAATCATTAAAACCAAGCCTTCGGTTAAGACTGTTACTCCAGCGGCGCCATAGTAAGAAAATCTGGGGATAGCAATAAGGTTAGCAATGACGTTAAAAATTAATGCTCCAAAGGCGACGAAAAAATATGGTCTTTGTCTACCCAAAGCAACAATTGTATAACCAGTAAGATGATTGAAATAAGCAATAAACATCGCTAAGACTAAAATCCTAAGTACCGCTACCGAATCACCAAACTCTCCAAATCTTTGCCAGGTCAAAAGGCGAACTATGGCTGGGGCAAAAATCAAAATAAAAACTAACCCAGCTGACCCCATTAAAAATAAGATGTCAAACGCTTTTTGATAAATCTGCCTTAACTTATCTTTCCATCTCTCTAAGTCTGAATATTGAGAAATTACCGGCAATAAAGCATTCATAAGGAAAGCCGCCCCTAAAATTAAAACATCATAAATTCGATAAGGGATAGCATAAATTCCCACTGCCCCACTCCCCTTAATTGCTCCTAGCATTACCGTGTCAATTTTATTGTCCATAGTGAACATTAGTAAGATTGCCCCCACTGGTAGAGATTCGCGAATTAGCTCCGCCATTATTTCTTTATCAATCTGAAAGACATATCTGGCTGTTTTGAGAGCCAGGATTCCGGCTATCACCACGGCTACTCCACTCGCCCAAACCACTGCCCAAACCAAAGGTCCTAGACCGAGTCCCTTTTGAACAACGTACCAAGAAAAGAGAAAAATCAAAAGGCTAGTGGTAATATCCGCCACTGCCGCCTTTTGCATCTCCAGTCGACTTTGAAAAATGATCCCAAAGGAAGCTTTGATTGCCACCAAAAAAACAATTAAAGTGGCTATCTTAATCATTTTTCTTAATAAAAGAGGATTTTGGGTTTGGATGGGAAGAAAAAGGGAGAAGGCAAAAAGCAAAACAATGGCTAAAAAAGAAAGCCCAAGTCTTAAGATGAAAACATTACCCAACAGTTTTCCTTGACTTCCTTTCTCCTTGGCAACCTCGCGAACGCCAATAGTGGCGGTTCCCCAATCAGCCAAAGAACCAAAAATGATTGCCAGGGTGATTATATAAATATAATCGCCGTAGCCCTCTTTGCCTAAATAACCGGTCAAAAGAATGGTCGTTAAAAGAGCAAAACCAACGGTGATAATCTTGGAAGCTATTTGGATAAAAGTATTAAGGGCAACCTTTTGGGAAAGCTCCATGATTCAATACTACCTTATTTTTTTGCCCAAGCCAATCCCAAGATTATCGCAAATAAAAGTTGGGATTGTTGAAGAGTAAGCCAATAATGGTCGGCCACTCCTGTCAATAAAATCGCCAGAAGTGGAATTACCAATTTCCAATTGCCAATTTCCAATAATTTTCTAAAGGTTAAAATGAGAAACCAGAGAAAAATTACCAGTCCAACCAGCCCTGTTTCGGCCGCCACTAAAAGATAAATATTATGGACTGGCTGGAGCCAGTAAGTGAAACCGGTAATCTGCCAAAAATCAGGGAGACGAACGATAAAATTACTTAAGCCAACTCCAATTAAAGGAGTGGCTTGAATCATCAACCAGGTCGTCTTAATTAATTGCAGTCGTTGGGAAAAAGCTTCATTGGCAGAAAAATGAGGAGCAAGCCAGGCAACAACACCAACAGTAGACAGTAGACAGTAGACAGTAAACAGCAAGGGTTTTTTCCTCATCAACCATAAACCAATCAACAATCCTACAACCCAAGCCGAGCGGGAAAAAGAAATTAAAATCGCAACAATCCCTAAAGCTATCGCCAACCAATGGAAAATCTTCCTAACACCTAACGCCTGGCACCTGACACCTATTAGTATTAAAGATACTAATACAAATCCAGCCAAGACATTCGGATGGGGAAACGTAGCATAAGGGCGCATAATCAGCTGACCATTTACTATTGCCTTGGCAATTCCTGGCGTTCCGGCATTAAAAGTTCGCTCGCCCAACCACCAAAAAACTCCCCCTAAAGAAGCCTGCTTTAAAAATTGGGTGACAGCAATTAAAGAAGAATAAACTACGGCAATGGATAATGGGCGGCGGATCATGGATAAAGAGATTTTATTCTTGGCAATATAAAAACCTAAAAGAGCAAACTCAATAATTTTGGCAGATTTATACAAAGCTGCCCCTTGATTTTGAGCCAAACAAGAATTAACTAAAAGATAGGCAAAAACAGCCAATACCCACCAAAAACGCCTCAAAAAATTGGAAATTGGAAATTGGAAATTGGAAATTTTTTCTAGTCCCCATAATCCCAAAATCGCCACCATCAAAATATCCGTCAAATAAATCGTCGGTGACAAATAGTCAATCCGCAATCCCATCACATAACTCCACTCCGGCCAGAAATGGCGACCAAATTGAACAGGAAGCAAAAAAACCAGCAACCAAAAAAGTCTTTGCTGAAGCTTTGTCATTTGGGTTTAATTACCACGTGGCGATCTTTCCCCTCGCCTTCGGAAGCGGTTTCTAACTCGGAATCTCCAGTTAGGGCAAGATGGATAATTCTCCGCTCGAACGCCGACATTGGGGGAAGAGCTTGAGGTTGACCAGAAAATTTTGCCCTTTGGGCAACAGCCAAAGCCATCCGTTCCAAAACTTCTTTCCTTCTTTCTCGATAGTCTCCAACGTTAACTAAAATTCTTGTCCATTCGCCAAATTTTCGATAGGCTATCATAGAAACAATTAGTTGAATCGCTGCCAAAGTTTCTCCATGATAACCAATCAAAACTCCTGGTTGGTCAGTCTCCAACTGAATGGCAACTGAATTTTCTTCTCCTTCGGACACTGATATTGTTGCTTTAACCTCAAGGTGATTTAAAAGATCTTGAATTATGCCCTTGATGGCTTCAATTTTCTTATCCATGGTTCAAGTCCTCCCCATCCACTGACAAAATATTGTTGAATAGCGGTAAATAAAGAAAAAATTAGCCAGTATAAAATTAAACCCGAAGGAAAAGAGTAGCCGATTAAAATTGTCATTAAGGGAAACATATAGGTCATTTGCGATTGCATTGCCGTCGCCATGTCGTCAGTTTTTTCTGGGGTTTTTTGGGCTTCTTTTTTGGCGGCAGCCACCACCGGGGCCATCATTTTAGAGGAAATAAGCTGAATTAAGGCGGCAGCAATTAAAAATAACCCAGGCAAAGGCACGGCCAATCCAGGTAGCCTAATAATGTCTGGTTTGGCTAAATCTAGCCATAAAAATTGAGTATTAATTTTGGTTGATAAGGCTAATTTTAAAGGCGGATACAAAACTTCATTTAATTTAGTAATTACCTCCTCCCCATGAGCCCTCAAAACCTGGATAAATGCCTGATAAAGAGCAATTAACACCAGCAATTGAATAATTTGCGGTAGACAACCAGCGGCTGGATTAGTCCCATGTTGGCGATAAAGGTCCATTTGGGCTTTAGCTAGTCCTTGTTTGTCATTGACATGTTTTCTTTTTAGCCTTTCCAATTCTGGAGCCAGCTCGCGCATTTTATTGGCGGCTCGCATTGAGGGTATGGTCAAAGGAATTAATATTGCCCTAATTACTGCTGTCAAAACAATAATCGCTAAACCAAAATTATGAAAAAGAATTTGGTAAAGAAAAATCAAGGCATTAACTAAAGGATGATATAAAAGTAAATTCCAAAGTTGACTCATTTTAGTAGATCATATCCTCCCTTTGACCAAGGATGGCAGCGTAAAATCCGTTTAACCCCCACCCAACTTCCTCGGATTATACCATACCGTTCGATTGCTTGATAGGTATACTCAGAGCAAGTTGGTTGGAACCGACAGACGCCATCAGACAAAAAAAGTGCCCTTAGAATACGGGAACGAAAAAACCAAGATTTTTGATAGGCTCTAATCAAAAAAAGAATAAATTTTTTCATTGCCAAAGAATTTTTCTACCTCATTTTTTATCTCCAAAAGCTTCTTTTCTAAAATCGTTTTTTTAACTAAAAAAACAAAATCAAAACCTGGTTTTATCTTAGGTAAGATACCCCGAACTGCCTCGACTAAAAGTCGACGGACTCGATTTCTCTTGATTGCTTTTTTATGAATTTTTTTGGAGATTATAAAGGCAAGGCGTGGTGGCTGGTAGCTGGCCTCACCCCGAGGCTCGGTCCGAGGGATGGCTTGTGGTTGGTGGCTAACAAGCAAACTAAAAAATCTTCCGGGAAAAAGCTTGCCTTCTTTTTTTATCCGTTTAAATTCTGTTCTTAAAGGAAGACGGTATTGTTTAGGAAGCATAAAGATAAAAACTTCTAAATAGTAAGTTTTTTTCTCCCTTTTAGTCTTCTTCTTTTTAAAACTTTTTTCCCGCCACAACTTTTTATCCTGGCCCGAAATCCGTGTTTTCTAGCCCTTTTTAATTTTTTTGGCTGATAAGTTCGCTTTGGCATATACTTAAATATCCTAAGTCACTTGGGTCACTTAAGTCAACCCTTGACCCGCCTTCGCCAAGGCTTCGGCGAGGTCTACGCCCCACTGAAATCGCAGCACGAGGCGTGTATGAATAATACTGAAAAGCTGAGTGCTAAGATTAGTGGGGGCTTGACAAATTGTGGATAAGTTGGTAGATTGAAAATACCTCTGCCTGTTTACCCGCCAAAAATCGCAGCACGAGCCGTATATGAATAATATTGAAAAGGCGAGTGCTAAGATTTGGAGGGCCTTCTATGGACAAAGAAAAAGTTTGGCGAACTGTTTTGGAAAATCTAAAAATCAATCTTTCTCCAGCTAATTTTGCCACTTGGTTTCCTTTAACTTTTATTGTCCGCTTTAAAGACATCAGCAAAGAGCGGCAGATTACCGAAATTGGTTGTCCTTCAACTTTTGTTGGTAATACCATTGAAAACCGCTATTATAGTTTAATTAAAGAAGCCCTAGACCAAGCGACGGGTAAGAAAAATGATTTGGTTTTTGTCGTCAAACAAATTAAAAAGCCCATCTTTGCCAAGGCTTCGGCGGGTAAAGGACCGCTTTTTGAAAAACCAGAAGAAAAGCCTGAGGCCACTGAGGTAATCGAAAGGCTTGGTTTGCGAGGAGATTTTAATTTCGAAAATTTTGCTGTTTCCCCAACCAATCAAATGGCTCACGCCGCTGCCCTGGCCGTCTCTCAATCTCCGGGAAGAGCTTACAATCCTTTATTTTTATATGGCGGGGTTGGGGTGGGTAAAACTCATTTAATGCAGGCCATCGGTCAAACTATTTTAACCAGAAACCCGAGAACAAAAATAATCTATTGCGCGGGAGAAGAATTTACTAACGATATTGTCAATGCTATTAGGGAAAAACGAACTAAAGAATTTAAACAAAAATATCGTTCGGTGCGAATTTTATTGGTTGATGATATCCAATTCATTGCCGGTAAAACTGCCGTCCAGGAGGAATTTTTCCATACTTTTAACGCCATCTGGCGGGTGGGCGGTCAGATAGTTTTAACCAGCGATCAGCGACCTGATGAAATTAGTAAATTAGAAGACAGATTGAAATCGCGTTTTGAGGGTGGATTAACAATTGATATTCAGCCGCCTGATTTTGAATTGCGAACCGCCATTTTACTAATAAAAGCTCAACAACGAGGAATAAAACTCCCAATGGATGTCGCTCAATTAGTAGCCGGAAATATTACCTCTACCCGACGCCTGGAGGGATTTTTAACTAGATTAATGACCGAAGCCCAAACAAAAAACATTCCAATTACGCCCGAGTTGGCTAGCGCTCTTTTGGGCCACATTAATGATATTGGCGTCCCTCAAAAATTAATTAAACCAAAAGAGGTAATTAGCGCCGTCGCTTCCTATTTTAATCTTAAACTTTTCGAATTGGTGGGTCCAAAAAGACTAAAACCAATCGTTGTTCCAAGACAAATTTCAATGTATCTTTTGCGAACCGAGCTTAAAGTGCCCCTGATGGAAATTGGCCGCCTTTTGGGGGGAAGGGACCATACTACCATTATGCATGGAGTGGAAAAGGTCACCAAACTCCTGCCTGAATCTGAGGATTTGCGTGTTGATATTATGGGGATAAAGAAAAAACTTTATGGATAACTATTTAAAGTTTTGCCCTTTCCCACAATTAGCCTTGATTTATCAACGTGTTTTTAAACAAAAATAAAGCCCGAAACCTGTATTTCAAAAAAGAAAGTTTTTCACTTATCCACAAGACTACTACAACTACTAGATAAAAAGATGTTAGATATTAGATATTAGATGTTGAGATGTTAAAAAAAACAGTGTAAAATTAAAAAGATGAAACTTTCGGTTCTTCAAGAAAATTTTACTTATGGTTTAACCACTACTAGTCGTTCGGTTGCTGCTAAAGCTCAACTTCCAGTTTTAAGCAATATTTTACTAGCAACTGATCAAGGAAGATTGAAGCTTTCAGCTACCAATTTAGAAACTGGAATTAACCTTTGGCTTGGAGCCAAAATTGAGCGTCAGGGAGCAATTTCTATTCCAGCAAAAATTTTAACTGAATATGTGTCTTCATTACCAGCCGAAAAGATTGATCTTGAAATCAAAGAAAACCTCCTTTATTTAACTTGTGGAAGCTATAAGGCAAGCTTTATCGGTCTTCCTGCGGGAGAGTTTCCCAATGTTCCCAGCCTAAAAGGCAAACCAGAAGTTTCCTTATTAACAAAAGACTTGTCTTTAGCTATCTCCCAGGTTGCTTTTGCCGCTGCTCAAGATGAGGGTCGGCCGGTTTTAACCGGGGTTTTAATTCAGACAAAAGGAGAAAATTTAATTTTAGTTGCTACTGATGGTTATCGACTAAGCTTAAAAAAACTCGCTGGTTTGCGGGAAATTCAAAAGGTGGTTGAATTTCAAAAAGGGCTTTTGATTCCCGCCCGAACCTTAGTTGAAGTTGGAAAAATAATAAGCGTTGGTGATGAAGAGAAAACCTTAGGCTTAACCATTACTCCCGAGGAAAATCAGGTAATTTTTACCACTCCAGACTGCGAAATAGTTTCTCGTTTAATTGAGGGAAAGTTCCCTGAGTTTGAAAAAATTCTTCCCCAGAAGGGAACGACCAGGGTTATTCTGGACGCCCAGGGTTTGGCAATGGCGGCCCGAGTGGCAGCAATTTTCGCCCGAGAATCAGCCAATATTATTCGATTTGAAGTTGGAGATTCGAAGCTTAAGGTGAGCGCCAATGCCGCCCAGGTCGGAGATAATGTTTCTGAGGTCGAGGCAAAAATTGAGGGCAAGGGCGGAAAAATTGCTTTTAATTCCCGGTATCTGCTGGATTTCTTAAATTCAGCCAATTCAGACTTGATAAATTTTGAAATGACGACATCTCTAAATCCTGGCGTTTTTACTCCGGCCGGGGATAAATCTTATCTTCACGTTATTATGCCAGTTAGAGTTCAAGAATAGCTGGAAGACAAATTGAAACCTCAGATTCCTCACCGCTGGTCAAAATTGTCTTTCCTTGGAAAACCCAAATTGGCTGGAGTTTTGCCGGTAAATTTTGTTCTTGGAAATAAGCTAAGTAAGTTTTATTGATAATAACCGAACTTAGTTGAAACCGGGTAACGCCATATTCTCCTTCCTGTTTTGATAAAGCAACAATCGTCCCTTTTTGTTGGGTAATTTTTTCCCAGGCTTGGGTAAAAGAAATTATTGAATAGTCAACTGGATTACTAGTGTCTAAATTGGCAAGATTTTCTTTGACTTTTTGAATTTTACCATTTTTAGCTACCCAAACCTCAACCCCGCCAAGGCTTGGATTTGAACCAACGACTAAATAATTGTTAATTTTAGGCCAAAAGTGAATTGCTAAAAGATCTGCTTTTTCGAAACTTTCGGTTGGAAAAACCTCAAACCCGCCAATTTTCAAAAACTTAACCTCAAAATCACCTGCTTCCAGTTCGGGCGTCCAGCGTTTTTGTTGACTTAAGAATCCCTTAGCTAAGCCAGCCGCCTCGGTAGCGCTTTTAACAGTTGGTGGTCCCTCTAAATTCTGGTTGATTATTTTTGTCCAATCAAATGGTTCTTTTGGCCGAGCTTGGTAAACCGGAAGAACATTGGGAGTTTCAGACGGAGTTTCTTTAAGGTCTAGTTGATAGAAAATATTTCCTGAGGCAATATCGGCTTTCGTAAATTGGGGCGAGCTTAAGGCTGGAAGCTTTGGTTTTTCTGAGATTGGGGTTGGTTTTGGCAGAAGAACCACCACAATCCCGACTATGGTGGCGACGAAAGCCAAAACAATAATTAGCCAGTAATGACGGAAAAAATTCTTGAATCTTACCATGGTGGTGAAGGAACTCCAAAACTTCTGGGGTCAACAATACCCCCATTTTCCCAAATTTGATAATGAACATGTTCGCCCCAAGCGCTGCCACTGTCGCCCTGAATCCCAACTGGAGCATTTGCTCCAACCGGATCGTTAATCTTGAAATTCGGTTTTTGGGCTAAATGACCCATAAAAATCTGATATTTACCTGAACTAAGCATAATATAATTCCCCGCTCTTTGGCCAAAACCAACTTGGGTTACCCGACTTTCCTGGGGAAAAGTTGAATAAACAGTTGTTCCTGGGGGTCCATGGACATCTATTCCTTCATGGGGACAAAGCCTAGTTGGGTCAGTAAAGCAAGGAACCATTTGGCCAAAAGTATATCCAGTTCCTCGATCTGGATTATCATGAATTGGTAAACCCCAAGGAATAACCTCGGGCGGATTACCAATGCTTACATAACCAACCGCAAAAGATTCTTCGGTTTTCCCCTCGACAATCGCCGTAACTCTAGCGATGTTGTTAATCAGGCAATCATTAAATTGGTCGTTGGTGGTAACCGTATAAGTTTGTTCCCAAACTCCTCCCGCGGGGATTGATATGTTTCCATTCCAGGAGTGTTCCTCTAAATCAGGCGAACTGCCTCGGCAAGTAGCGGTGGCTTGATCGACAACCTTAACCTTAGTCAAATCTTTATCAACGGCTTTTACTTGAATGGTATAGTTGATTGGATCACCAATGGCGCCAGAAAATTCAACTGTTTTTGTGACCTGAATATAAGGGGAGGTTAACATTACTTCTTCAGAAGGAATAAAAAAAGCTCCGGAGACAACTTGGGAAATAATTAATCCACCAATAGTGGCGGTGGCAACAGCGGCAGGAGCGAACCATCCTGCGGTAGCGGTAGTCGCTACTGAAGCTTGAGTCAGACCGGCGGTTCCAATTTGGGGAAGGGAAGTTCCACTAAGAGCAGCACCAAGTTTATCTATGAGTATCTGTGCCCCTATTCCACCAACCAAACCGACAAGGCCAAAAACTCCCTCGACAATAAAGAACGTAAGGACTCCACTAACCACGCCAGGAATAATGGCGAATGGGCCGAGGAAAGAAAAAAATCCAGTAACTGCAACGCCGACTGCCTTAGCTGCCAAGATCGCAAAAGGAAAGCCTATAGCTAAGCCTCCCGTAAGACCAGCAACAGCCAGTGGTCCATAATGAGCAGCAATCATAAATAACCCCCCAAGATACCCTAAAAATATCTTTCCAGCTTTCTTGAATGTCTCCCACCCAGCAATCGCTGCTCCAACAAGACCGAGAAATCTGGTGATTTTAGGAAGATAAGCGATTAGTTTCCCTGCGCCTCTACTAATCAATCCACCAATTCTTGAAGATTTGAAAATCCGCCAAAAAGAGGAGCGGAAAGTAAAAAACCGGCTGGGGGTAAAAGTTTCCACTTTTGTTCCGACTTTTCCTAACCAGTCCCATTGATAATAATTACGAAAAACGCCTAAAAATGGCGGTTTTTCTTCTTGAAATGTAGTGGTTAGATTGTGCCAAAAACCAACTTCTGGACTTTTAGGTTTGATTTTCCAAGTTTGTTCAAAAGCTTGTTGGGCGACAACATTAGTGAAACCTGTGGCGGCGTAAACCAATCCCGGATGAGAAGCCCGAAATTCTTCAGGGGCTAAATGGATTAACCACTGGAGGGGTTTGGCGATTGGTGCCAAAGCCGCTTTTTTAATCGCTGTTTGGGTCCTAACTCCAAAACTAACCCCTATCCCCGTTGATTGTTTAAAAAAATATGGTAAATCAGAAATTTTTGGCTGGGGAGCTTGGGGAATTTCTACTGGAGCAACCGGGGGTTTGGGAGCGATTTGAGCATGGGGAGTGGCGGCTAAAGATTTAGCGTCCTCAAAAGTTTCCCTAGTTTCAATTTTTGCTTTT